>Ga0116227_10000170_pt1 | contig 112617 bp, 72 predicted proteins | sample S1TSphgellanicum_FD_89693 | JGI IMG/M metagenome (GOLD analysis project Ga0116227, IMG submission 89693) | Host-associated microbial communities from peat moss isolated from Minnesota, USA - S1T2_Fb - Sphagnum magellanicum MG | ecosystem: Host-associated > Plants > Peat moss > Unclassified... | reverse complement strand
CCCCTCTCCCCCCCTCAAAAACTTAAGGGAAGAAAAGCAAGGCACCTTGAGTGCATGCTTGGGCCTTCCCATTGGCTGCATGAAATTTCTCTTCCCAAAAGAGTTGAGAAGAACCCATTGCAAAGAACACCCTACCTATTATTCACCTTTTAACTTGAATTGGAATATTGGACTTTGATGAACTCCAATTTCAACATCCCATTGAAAATCTCTCCCCCCCACCAGGTCTAAAGGAAAGGGCCAAGTTCTTTCTTTTCTCAGAAAACTATTTTTGTAATCTTAGTATGGTTGTAGTTTGCTGAGTTGTTGTGTCTATTTTGACCTCATTCCTTAATTGAGCATTGACTTGATAGTACCCAAGATAGGGTTGAGTATGGAACTATCAGATGCCAACACACAAAAATGTATTTGGAAAGAAAAATGGCTTTCTCTCCAAATCATTAGGTTTTGTGGTTTTCTAAATTTAGCCAGTTGGTGATTTTTGTTTTCTTCAAAATGGTTAAAAATATGTGCTTTTTTTTGGTTGTTGAGATGGCAAATTTGGGAAATATTTGTTTTTGGGTGAATTTTTTTTTGACCAGATTTCTTTAATGGGTTCTTCAAACATGTAGCCAAAAGTGTGAAGAATGCTTAAAATATCTAAAACAATATCCATTGTATAGCCAAATTTGCCTAAATCTTCTTATTGATGATTGCCACTTCAGTTGCATCACAAAAACTAAAATAAACAAATTGCTCAATTCTCTAAAGGTTTCATCCCCCCCCATCTTACGACAAATTGAAACCAATGAGAGTTGTTAAAACAAGGGGTGTGTCACACTGTGGCCTTGCCATGTACATTAAAAAGTATCTTAAGGCAAAAGAAGAATTATGGAAACTCAAATATTTCACCATGCAAAAATATATTAATCTTCAAAAATCCTCTAAAAGAAACCAAAATCCTTCAAGATATTTTAACTCTATAACTAACCTCAAGTTTCAAACACAAGCCAAAATATCATCTGTCAAGAATCCTTATATAAAAATAGAGCTTTTACCTAGGGGCCATTATCCCTTAAGCTACTATACGCTATAATGAATCTAAACATAAAATCCTTGCCTTGATGGGCAAGGCCAACAAAATGTTCCATGAACTTCCCAAAAACAAACTCACAAATTCACACTAAGTAGTAATTAACTTTCCTCTTAAACATGGAACCAAATGAAAACTACACCATTCCCTAGGAACCTAATCTCTCCATTCCAAGTGAAGCGAACAAACAAATATGCCATCCTTTAAATTCTGCCTTTTTTTCCCCTAATACCTTTGTACATTTTCGGAATCAGCCGTGCGTTTATAAATACAGTTATGTAGGGTTTTGATGAATAGGCACAATATGTAGTCATTTTCCAGCAATTGTCATCTCCCTTTGCATAATGGCCCCCATGCAGCCCAATGGCCACAAGATTAGTAACTTGAAATATATGTTGACATTGGTTTGCTCTCTCCTAATTAGTCGAATTTACATCACCAAAAAAACAAAATTTCAAAATTTCTGCAGTTTTTTTAATGAAAATGCAACAAAATTTGTTGGGAAAAACAATTTGGCTTGCATGCACATTGACATGCAGTAAATGGGACAAGATTTGTTGACAAGAGCTTAGACCATCTGAGTTGAGTGATGGGTGGTTTCCCAATTTGGAGTTCACTAAAGTTGGTTTTCAATTTCATGTTTCGCTTGTCGAAGTTTATGCCACTTCAAAAACCATTTGTTTAGGATAACAATACTAAACCCCAATATATGTAATGAAGAGTAATGGTGACAATGTTATTCTACATTTCCATTAGAACAAGTGAATTAGTGAAGTCATAAGACACGAACCAAAGAAACCAAGAAATTCCTATTAAGGGCTGAGTATATGGGCCCTCGACGGACAATTCTCCAAAATTATTCTCCAAAATCAAAGAATTGGTTTTGACTTAAAACTCATGATTCTTATAAAGAATCAGTCAAAGAGCCTACCTTGAGACATCAATTCACTAGAAAAACAATCCCATTTTGTGACATTGAATTCTTTCCCTTTGGCCCACATATATAGGTGAAAAGAGCACAACATTTTGCTCAAGCATATGAGATAAAAGGGAGGTGCTATGGAGAACATGTTGAGAAACACAAAGAGAACTTGAGGAACCTGATAGGAACTTATTGAGGCATGAAAATTCTCTTCACAAAGGAGTTTGTCACCATTTTTGGCCTGGGGTAATATATCCCTTTCAAAAGAACACCCTACCTACCTATTGGGGAAGGAAGAAGCAATGGCCCAGAAGCAAGCCCCTTTTCTATTGCACAGTTGTATAATTCTGAGGAAGAACAGGAGAGACGAGCTTTCTTTGGGAGGCCTGGGGAAGACTCTTTTGAGTTGAAGGTATTCTAGGAAAGGAGAACACTTTCTAATGTGTTGACTCTTACGTCCTCTGCGGGCTTTGAAATCAGCAGATTGAAAAGAACAGAAAAGGGTACCAAAACTCAAATAAACTTGCTTCCCTCTTCTTGGAAGAGAACAAAATTCAAGGGTGTTGACTGTTGACAGTGCGAATTTGGATTGAGTCAGAAAGTATCAACTTCGGGTCTGCCTGGCAGCCCCTCCTGGTCTTAAGCAACGTCCTGAACAAGTCCAAAGCATAAAATATCGTGATATTAGAGTTTTCATTATAGTCAACCTGTCTTCACCCTGTCTTTGGGCCTCCTTTCATCCCCTCTTTGAGTGAGGTACGCAAAGCAAGGAAATTTTATTTGATCTGGGTACGAAATGCTGAAACTCGGCATTTAATGCACAAGGTTCGAGGTAATTATAGTAATCGTACAGGTACGAGCAGTGAAAATATATGTAGCAGCACTGGAGGCGCTTAGGAAAAATGAAAAGAGCTGGTCAAAACAGGATGAAACTCAGGACAAATTCTTATCTTATAAGTTCATAGGACATGACATGTCGCTTATCTAATGCAGCCATGGTTTTACTCCCCTTTTCAAGAATACTCAAGTTCATTGAAGTTCATTTGACAATTTCTGCTCAATTTCGTTTTCTCAACTTTCTCAAACTTGCCAAAACTCATGCCTTTACACCTTTGTAATTGTTTCATCAACAATGTGAAGCACTCTCAAGCCCTTATGCACATTTTCATTCAAGTCCATTTTTTTAACACCCTTCAAGTTCAAACAACCCGCAATCGCTATGAGAACCTGCTGATGGGTGATGACAAGCAAAAGATCATTAAACCTTAATTCCTTAAGATGGACACTTATGATTGTTTAGTTTAACTTACGAGAATCGTAAACCCTTGATTTTGCACTTGAAGTTAATTACAACTTGTGCATATTATTCATTCAATTTTTTCGCTTTTCATCCAAAAAATAACAAATTAAGCATTCAAAGCATGTGTTCCAGTGCCTAATGAATACTTTTGAAACCTATAGCATCCATGGTTCGATTTCATTTTTCAAAGGATGTTATAATAATATATTTGCAACATATTTATGGAAACAAATATTCAATAATATTTTTATTTTTGATTAAAAAATGCATGTTACATTTCTTGTGGTACGTGTTACTGTGATTGCAGCCCTATAACATTGTTTTGTAGGAGTTTAAATGTGGCTATGTATTGTATGCCATGCACATACATCTTCAGGTCCTTTATCAATCCTACTAGTGTTTTTGTTGGTTGATTTGCCATTTGCAAATTATGAGGTGCAGGTTTAAGTTTGGGTAATCTTAATTTAATTTTCAATTTTTTTGTGATAATATTTACCTTTAACCTTCCAAACAAAAGCACGTCATCAATAGTGTTTCTTCTTGTCTGTACTTGGATAATAGCCATATGATTGTCTAAACAACTATTGTTGTGCTAATATTAGGAATTACAAACGAAGTTGTTTTGTCATTCATTGGCTTAGTATTGATCTATGGTTTATTTGTCTTTAGTTTTTGCCATAAGTATTTCTTCAAGCTTATTGATATTTTCAGTAATTGTCCAAGGTTCAATGTATAATTAGTTTTCAACATTTGTTTATTACTATCTTGGAAAACCTCCTCAACATAGATGATTTTGCTTTGAGAGTTGGAAGGTATTTCCTAAAGTTTTGTTAGCTTTGTAGGTTTTATCCTAGCCCAAATGGTAGTCCATTCTTTTACGATAATGGTAGGTAGATCCAATGGCAAATTAATTGTTACATTTGTTGTATGGTTTCCACCATAGGCTTTTTCAACTTCTCCTTGGTTTCTAAGTTAGCTACAGATTTGTTATTTGTTAGTTCTCAATTTTTGAACACATGTTCTTCACTTGCCTTACTTTGAGTGGTCACATGAACATTTGCCATGTTAACTGAAGCACTAAGAACTTTCACCTCGATTGTTAAATTGGTTTTTATAATTTTATCCCTTTTATTTTTAACATGGTTTACATTTCCCCAAATCTTGAACAAGTTGTTAGTTTGTGTCCCACTATCCCACACATGTGACGAGGATACTTTCATGGTCTTGAAGGTTTACTAGCTTGTGTAGTGGCTTTAGTAGTAGCTATAGTAGGTTCCTCATTTTCATTTATGCATGTCTCCACATTATGGTTTGTATGATGATAATTTGTACAATACATGTTTGGTTTTGCATCTATTTAGTTTCCCATAAATATAGTCCTTGTTCTTACAGTTTGTGGTATAAATAATGTACTTTATGCTTGTGGTAAAAAAAAACCTTCTTCACATGTCAACGCAAATTCCTTATGTTGTTGTAAAATCTCTGACATCATTCTTGTTGTTGGTAATGCACATGTATATATGATTATGGTTTAGATCAAAATATTGTTGTCAAAAAAATATTAGTAGTAGATGTCTGAAACTATTGGCTACTTTTAATAGTCTTTCATTTAATATATCTTTACTATTTTTGTTGGCTTTTGCTTCAGATTTTTGAACTTTCAGATACACATGTTCATCATTTTGCATAATTTGATATCATCTGCAAAAAACTTGTTCTAATTCTACAAATTTATAGTTTCGATGATTTCACATATAATCGTTGCACCAATATAATGCATTATTTGACAATGTGAAGTTGAAAATTTTAACTATTTCTTCATTAAAAATATTAATGTGTGTTTCTTACGATTTTCTAAAAGTTTGATGGTTCTTGTAAAATCAAGGTGTCACGTCCCTAGTGGTAGGACCCAAGAATGGGTTTACTTATAACCAAAATTTGCAAACTAAAGAAAGTAAAGTTTCAATAAATGGTTAACAAAAACGAAGAAAAAATTGGAACTATTGCATTCTCAAAGGAAAAAATGGAGGCCAGATATTAGGAAAGTTTTTATGTTGGTCATTTTTTTATGTGGATGACAATGGAAAAGTGACATTTGATATAGTTCAAATCATGCATTGTATGTTGTGTTATTCTAATGTGTGTTTTCTTTTAACCCAAAAATGAAATTAAGGAAGGGTTTGATATCTCATTATAAAACAAGTGGAATAACTTATTAAAAAAATGTTGATATAGACCATTCAAAAATAATAATTTAATTTGAAAAGGAAGTGAACTTTTCAATGAGAAGAAGTTAAAAAAAACAACTTGTTAAAAAAATCCAAATATATCTAGGTGCAAATAGGATAACATGAGCCACACCTCCTTGCTTTTTTATTACTTTTGTGATTTTTTTGGGGAAATATTTTTAGAACATTCTTGGAATATTCTTGAATTTAAAAAAAACATATTTGAAATTTTAAAAAATTTCTTCATATCATTTTATTAGATTTTATGTTAAAAATTTGTCAAAAATGTCATTTTCAAAAAATTTCAAATTCATTTAAAAGACCTTTTACTGATTAAAAAAAAATGTTATAGTGCTTAATGAATGTTTTTATTTATTTTTTACTCATTGGATTAATTTCAAATTAATCCACATGATATATTAAACATACAACTATATAAACAAATCTTACAATTTCAAAATCAAATTAAATTACGACTTTAAAACATGAAAAAACCACGCAAACATTACATTTGCTATGGCACATGTTATTGTGATTACACCCATATAATTCATCAATTTTTAATATTTTTCATTTTTAAATAGCCTTTCAACAAGGATGATATGGAAGAACAAAAGTTTGAAAATAATCTTGCACTTTTGATTATGGAAAGCCATTTTCCATTATAACTTGTGGAAAATGTGTAGTTAAAGCATTTAATTTTGCATTTATGTCCTTGAATCCAATACCTTTCAAAAAAATATTGTTCAGATAATGTTTTGTGAAGAAAATTAAGTAGACCTATGTTTTGCTTTCGCTTGAAGAATGTCATTTGCTAGTTTTGATTTTTGGATGCCCAAAGGGACTTCATTATGTGTTTGTTTTGGTCATAAATATTTGGGATTTGATTGGAAGCATGTTACTCTTGGTTTATTTGAGCCTTTTGAAAGTACATGACAATCATTGGTAGGAAAATTGGTTAATCCAAGGATGATTAATATGGTTTGAGAAATAAGATTATAATATATGTTAAAAATATGAAGGTTCAAATTTGAACACAATGACAAGTGTTTTCAAATTTGTTATCAAATGTGAAATTTTAAGTTTTGAAGAAAATTTTTAGGGAAAATGTTTTGGGCATGCTTTCTCCAAAGCTTGCTAATATGCCATTAATGATGAGAAAATTTGTAAGAGCCTTAAATATGTTTTCATCAAGTTTTTCCATGTAGATTTACAAAAATGCATCACTTGGCCAAAGAAATTTGATACAAGCCAGCATGAATGGAACAAGGTTTGCATTAAAATTAGTTTGAGGTTAAAAAGATTGAACATTTTAATAGAATTAAAACAATTTTATTTTCAAACATTGTGTTTTTTTTTTTTGATTTGTTCCTACATGTTTGTAAGTAAAACAATATTGTTCCATTAAGCATTGCAATTTAGGGTAGCAATTATTTCATGTTATAGTTGTCAAACAACAATGAGGAATATTGACCATGCACCCATGCCTCTAACTTGGGATGTTTTTAAAATCATTATTGATATTCTTTCTTTAGTTGTGAATGTTTATGTGTTTAACCAATCTCGTGGGCATTAGTTATTTTTTAATGTCTTGCATGTTGCAATTACCATGGCCTTTGAAGGAATTTGGAATGACAACCTCTATAGCTAATTTGATGGAGGATGATATGGTTATTTCAAACATCAAAAAGCAAGTATGTGATGTTTTAGATGGTTTTCTTTCATTCCTAACAAAGTACAAAAAGAAGAAAACCCATAACATGTTATCTTTAATGTTAAACCCAAAATTTAAAGCTTTTAAATTAGTTCATTCTTTTATTGGTTTAAATAAATAAATGCTATGTTGAAATTATGATAAATAATCTTTCTTTCCAATGTTGTTGAAATGTCACCATGTATTTCACCCTATGTTAGAATTTTAAATTGTAGAAGATTAGCTAAAGGATGAAAATTCTTGTTTCAACATTTTTGAATTGATTATTATGATCAATGAGCCAACCAAGGAGTTGTTGAACACAAAATTACAATGTTCCAAAGGTACCAAATTGATGCAAAGGACATTAATTGTCCTTTGAAGTGATGAGGAAAATAGGAATCCTTCTTTCCAACTACTAATTTCCATGCCCATCACATTTTTGGGATTGTGCTTGATCCCAAATTGAAATTAAAAAGATTTTTTCCTTGGGTAGAATATGGATGAATTTGAAGAGATCTAAGATGTATATAAATAATTTAGATAAGTTAATATTTATAAGCAAAAACCAGCCAAATGATTTAAAGGTGGGTTGCTTTTTGCCTTTTAACTTGAAAGAGTTGATGATTATTTTAAAAAATAATTATACAAGTATGAAAGTGAATTTGAGTAAGAAAAATTTGTGGACATATAATTTTTAATTTATAACTTTGTAATAAAATTTTCAAACATTGTTATTTGGGATGTGAAAACCACCTTGAATATATTTGATGAATATTATTTTTTGAAAATTTTGCCTTAAATCCATATTTAATTTTGAAAAAGAAATTTGATATCCTTTAAAGATATTACAATTTTAAAAAATTAATTTGCAATTTGAAATTTGACACAGTTCTTTAAAAACATTTAAAAATCAGAATTGGGAGATTAAAATATGATATCCACCCAACACTAATCCAAACCAAGACCACTACTCTTCTTTGGTTCTTAATTTTGAAGAGAACTTTCCATCTTGATTCCAACTGTTTCTTGGAATTTGAAAGAACCGCTAGTTTTGGTGTAAGGATTTTTTTCGATTTGATAGAGTTTCTAGTTTGGTTCTAGACCTGGTTTTTCACATTTCAACACTTTTGGTTACTAGCTCTTAGAAAAGAGTCCCTAGATGAATTTGGTCCCAAACTAAACCCAATTTTGCCTACCTATGCATAACCCCAAAATTGAATTCTTTCTAATTATTAGCATTGTACAACCAATAAAACATCATCACCTATATCATTAACTATGTACCCAAAATAATAACTACATTCCTTATGGCCTTCCCCTCACCCCCCCCATATTGTTCCCTTCTTCCCACCACTCCACCTTGAAATTTGTTATCTAAAAAACTGTACTCTTGAATTTTTTTCTCAAACCAATATTTTAAACCTTAATTAGACAAATAAATTAATTAAATTTAAATTTATTTTTTTAAAATGAAGGACTGAAACTTATATTAAATGGGTTTTGGGGCTAGTTTTGCTTCTAACAAGAGGCCAATTCCTAATTCTAGTTCTATTTCTAAGGTTGGTTTCACTTCCAATTTTGATTTTGGGGTTTTTTTAAAAATTAGAACTAATGGTATGGGTACCTAGTGTACTAGTTTGAAAACTGAAACCAAACAAAAAGTAAGTTCATTAGACAACATTAGTCCACACCAGGGTAAGGCAATTTTCACATTTTTGTGAAAATTCATAGTTTCAATTTTCTCATAGAGTTGTAAAAATTAACCCAATTGTTTCCGTTTTTTAAAAAAAAATTATGAGAATCGTCCAAGATAGGGTCCCTTATTTCCAAAATGCCCTGGTCTCAGTGTTTTACCCTACACTGAAGTAATTAGATAATAGAATTTTCCATCAAGTCAGGCTGTCTTTGGGCCTGCTTTCACCTCCTATCCCCTCTTTTAGTGGTATCTGCAAAGTAATGAAATTTTATTAAATCTTAGTATGAAATGCTGGAATTCATCATTCAATAATGCGCAAGGTTCAAGAGTAATTGTAGTAAGTGTATAGGTAGGAGTAGTCAAAATATACGTAGCCTAGTAGCAGCGGAGGCGCTCAGGAAGAAGGAAAGACGTGATGAAACTCAGTTTACCACCAAAATTGGTGGAAAAACTAGTTTGGGTCCCAGCTATTTCGTTCTTTAAAATTTTGATTCTCAGTTATGTGTTTGATGCCTTATTATGTCAAAACCGGGCATTCTTACCCCCTAATCGCGAGGCTTTACATATAACTCTAATGCTAATTATCTAATTATTTCAACTCAACAAAACAGGGCAAAGGGCAGACAGGGGCAAACAAAAGTATAGGAGTACTTCTTTGTACTACTGACTACATTAACTCCTATGGGCAGATATACTGTTAGGGAACCTTATCCACGTTTAATTCCAATTAAACCCCAGAAGGAAAAAAAAGAAAATAAAAGAAAGAGTAAACCCATTAATGGAAAAGTGGCCTGGATTTTGATTGATATTATAAGGGAAAACAGAAAGCAGGCCGTCAAAAATTCCCCTTACAAAGGCCACAATGAACCAGCACCCACCAGTGCACCATCCACTGGATGCCTGTAATGACTCAGTTGTGGATGATCCTCAACTGAGTTACTACCTGGTTTCATCTTGGTAACCCATTCTATAAGAAGTAAGTCTAACATATAAACAGGTAGGTAACAAAATAGGGGACTACTAGTTACGTAGATAGTTTATACAAAGAAGGTAGGGGCTGTTTTTACTACCTACCTAGTTGGTAGGTAGTAAATAAACCAACTTACGTAACCACCATGGTAAGATAGGGAACTGGAACCCAACAGAAAACTGTTTCCTGATCACAACATATCATCCATCCTTGATGGTGAAACTGGTGGGTGCTGGTTCACTGTGGGCCCTTACGAACTTTGCGTAACAGGATGGAAATAGCAACAGTTTTTCAGTTACACAACTCCAAGGGAGAGAGAGAGCCTGCAGGAAGTCCCTGGGAGACTAGATAGATAGGGACGAAGACTTCTCGAGACTGATGGCCTGATGCACGACACAGTCAACCTGCTGCACCACCTTGTGTGTCCTCATTTAGTTCAGCCCCCGAAGTTTTAGCAATTTCCCGGTTTTGATGATGAGGTTCCAGCATGCCGACGCGCTTTCCCGTTTGACAAACTAATTGGAATTTAGGCAAATATTCAACCGGACATCCGCCGTGTGTGCATGAATCTTGATCATGGCAATCGCGTGAGTTCATGAAGAAATAGGGGTTTTCATGGGGTCGAGTTTTTACTTGGGATATATAGATCATACCTGACAGCTGCAGGCCGATTGCTGAAATCATGTGATACTGTGCACCTGCAGACCAGACAGATGATCGCTTAAATCAATATTACGTCAGTGCAGAATTTTTTCTTATAGAATTTTTGTATATATACATGTATTGAACATCAGGTTGCATATGATCATTACACGTTCTATGATCCCCCTGGATGAAAATTTGGATGCTAGTGAAAGCTGCTGCATTTTGAAGGCCTGTTGATGAAGCAGTCTAGTGGTTTGATGATCTAGTCTACTTCCAAGTTCCGACCCACTTCGACTGATTCAGGTGTGATCAAAGATCATGGGCGACCAGGGATCGAGACAGACGTTGCTCCAGGAGGTAGTCGAGAGCCTAAACTGGATTTATGGGATCTTTTGGGAGCTGTCACTGGACAGAAGGTAGTCTTCAATACTAGCTGCAATGACAATTTCACAGCTTGCGCTAGAATTTTACAGTTCGACTTCAGTGCAAGCCAGGTCCATTTGCATAATATGTTCACAATTAGCTGGAAGATACCGATCCTACTTGTTATAACGTCTAAAATGGAGCTTGCTAAGCTGTTTAACTTGTTCCGTAATCGACAAAAGAATTTAACCAGCTGCATCGACCCAGTCCACGACGTCGCGACAAGGAGCATCAGATCTTACAGACAGACTCGTTGTAATAACTTGTAATTGCTGGTTCGTGGCTGCAGGCATGTGATATGGGGAGATGGGTTTTACAGTGGCAGCCCTCTGGACGACGCTGTGGCCGACCCGACTACTTTGCTGTCGACCTCAGCGTGGCAGGAACGTGAAGAGAGGAGACAGTTGCTACAGGACGCCCTTTGCAGTAAATCTGGCGCCACCCAACAGTCAGGTTGCATGCAGCTCATGCTACCTCATGACTATCTCAACGCCACGGAAATGTTCTATTTCATCACCACCTCCTCCACTTTCCCTCTTTGTACTTACGGGTAAGTCCAACATTCGAACGTCGACTTGATCATCAATCGCTGCTCACTACTCCCGATTTTAAATCCCTCGATTGTGGTGCCTCGATTCAAACTGCATCGATCGTATACAGGGACCAGCACGTGGAAGAACAATACCGGTTCCTGTCCTGTTCTGAACCTAGCGAGTCCCACAACCCAATTGCAATGTCTTCTGAACACATGCAGTGTTCAATTGTGATCACGCTGCTGAATTGTATCTGTGAACACTAAATGTTCGCGATTTCAGATAATTTTCTTGAATCTGTTTGCGACATTCATTCCCGGGTTGAATCAGACTTGCATGTTTCGTGCGCAGAACGCCAGGAAAGACCATCGTGACAGGCGGTCACGATTGGGTTGGAGACGCTGACAATGTGAGTATGTTGGAATTCGACCGTGTCGACCTCGCGAAGGTACAATAGATCGACACCCAGTGCGTGCAGACTATGCAGCATAATTACGGAACTTCAATATGTATATGTTCATACAAAGAGGTTGGTTGTTTCATCTGGATATGTATCTGAACTGTGATGGATTTGATGGTTGTTGCATGTGATGCGACAACGTCGAACAATCACGGCGGCTGTGGGCTCATTCGTGTACTGTGAGCAGGCAGCTGGGATCCGGGTGAGTGCCAAGTTCTTTCAAAGCCTGAGCCCCCTAGTACTTCACCCTTGAACAATGTTGGCATCTGCAATATTCTAGCTTCCTGCAGACACCACGTGATCTGCCTCGCTTGAAAACTGCTTGCAACTCTCAAGTGGGAGTTGCAATTTGAAGCTTGATTTTCATGACGTACATACTCTGAGTTAAGCTTTGCGATATTGGCTTGCTGCAGACGGTTGTGTTGATTGCAGTCGAAGGAGGAGTGGTGGAGCTGGGAACAACACACTCCTTTGAAGAGGATCTCAGCATTGTACATTATGTTCGTGATGCTTTCGCGGGGTGTAAGCTGCTGGAATTAAGCGTTGCTGCACCAATCTTGCCAGAAGCAGCTGCTCATCATGGTCATTACCAGAACTGCACTAGTGATGTTCAGCATGTGTCATATCATCCCGGCGCGTTCACCTCCTGCAATGAATCCACCTCAACCAGCTGTCGATCTTCCGGGAGCTCTTGTGAATTTCTGGATCAGTTGAAACAACATTGGTCGAATGATCCTCAGATCAAAAACTCAAAAGTTCAGCGCGCCGCCGCCGCAGCCCCCGACACAGCGAGTGATACTTACTGCGTGCTCAGTTCTTATTATCATGACTCAGACGCGGAAGACCAAGACGATCTGGTCGAAGACGCTATCCATTACCTGAAGCACATGCGCAAAAGGATGAAGCACAATGATCAGTACTACCACTGTGCCTCCAGCAGCTGCAACGGCCATGTGCAGCAGGAGCACATGCAGATCAGCTCAGACTCCTTGCAGCAGAAGACTCATGCAGCTCATAGACATCACAGCTTGCAGATCTCTAGTGCGGCAGACAAATTAATCAACAACCGTGACTTGCAGGACATATATATAGGGGTAGACCATGCTGCAGATCTGCAGGAGAGTAGTACTGATGTAACAACGGAGCCACTGAATCCATTTGCATGTAACGCAGCCGATCATCATATAAGAGATTTACATCAACAGCAGCAGCAGCTGCAGCCCCTGCAAATTCATAAACTACCTGAAGACACCATTGGATCACTTGATACTTCTGGTGTTACTCTTCTTCATCCCCATGCAGCAACTGCTGGGGACGTGCCTCAGATTGAGGTACTTGTTTCTCTAGATAAGAGCTTTATGAGCTTGCTTCTTTTCTTCGTCAGGGTCTGGGTATGACGATCTGTAGTATGCTAGCTACTGCAATGATCTGCAAGTCGCTAATTGTTGAAATTCGATTCACAAATAGGTAATGGGTCACCCGTGCAGGTGAGGATGATGGAAAACAAGCAGGTGATGGTAAAGCTGACAGTCAAAGACCAGCCAGATCTTTTCACTGACCTCATGTTGGCTCTCCAAGACTTGAAGCTTCAAGTACAGCAGGCCAACATTCGCACTTGTGGTGCACAAATCCGCCATATCTTTGCAGCTGCCAAGGTGAGAAATATTCTGAAACTGCTCCGTGATCATCAAGGAGACGTCCAAAGCTTTTTCCTAGTATGTTTAATCAGATCACACATTCACAAAATAATCACTTTTTGCGGCTTCAGATTCTTCCTTGGTCCAGAGTCTATCAGTTTTATACCAGTAAATTCTTGCTAGAAAATCTCTTCAAGGGGACATACATGATGAAACTCCCTCCAATGAACTTCTTACAGGTATGTTTGGAGGATCAGACGACACAAGACATAGCTGAAGCTCTTAGCAATGCCATCATCCAATGTTGCAATTACAGCTTCCCACCCACCGTGTCCAGTGTGATCAAGAATATGTAGTTCTGCATGATCCAGCCTACATCAAAAAAGAGATTTTTATGGAGATGGTTTCTGCTCATTCAGTTGAGGGTTACATTAGAATTCACTATAGTGCAAAGAAAACTGCACTTATGGACACTCTCGCTTACAACATTAATGCCTTATATCTGGAGTTCTGTACAACATTGTATAATTTGCTCATGATCATTTGCATGTAAAATCTTTTCTAGATTCAGCATCATTTCTGTATATATGTTTTGGTGTTGAAATCAACTAGAATTGGTAGCAATTTTTTCCAATTTTCAGTAGCATTAGGAGATAAAATCGAGACATGCACTCTATTAAGTAAACACGAAAACCCTTCAACTCCCCTCTGATTCAACATGCAGATCTGAGAGCTCTGAAATTTCTATGCTGGAATATAATATGTAAGAGGTCATGAGACTGGAGCCACTCCCTGGCCTGAACAATATTGGCAACATCTTGCCATCTATCATGGAAATAATCAAGCTTATGTTTTTTAAATTCAGTCAGTTTTCATGTAATGAGCAAGCCCATTCATCCAAAGAAAACCTCGGAAGGAAAAGATAGCAGAATTGTCACTGAAAGAGCATTAGCATGTCCAGAGCTCTTACCATCTCAGTATGATCATGGGACTTGGGAAAGAAAGACTTCTGGCTTTATTTTTAATTTGATTGTGCAGCTTCAATCCTTTAAGGCAACCAGCATCTCCATGGCGATTCACATTAATGAAAATTCCCAAAGTCATCAAACTCCATATCAAAGGATATATTGACTTTTGAGCAGTATTCCACTCAACAGAGCAGCAGCTATCCAGATTTGATCAGCCTCAACTTCTCATGGGGAGCAGGACTTCTAGTGGACAAAATGAAGGCCCTGCTGGAGGATTTAAAAAAGAGTAGGTAGTTAGGAGTTGTGAGGGCAACAAAATGGTGAACACCCATCTCAGTGAATGCCGTCCTGTCTGTAATACAATCAAACTTCTGCATAAATGGTACACAAATAAACTGACATGGCATTCTTACCAGATAATTTGACCTTCATCAGAGTCAAGGTTTGTATCTCTGGTCTTTTGCTGAAGGCACACAGAAGTAGTCCCCTAACACTATGCTAGCCATTTACGACTTAAACCTGGTTGCCATGAAAATTTTATGTTAAGCTAGCATTCACTTAACATTGAGCTATGGCCCATTTAACATTGGGTGCCACCGAGGATGCCACCTAGATTTTCATTTAACACTGACTTAACATCAAGTGTGAATGCACCATAAGACTCTAAGTACCAATTAATGAGTTGCCACAAAATTTGTTTTAAAAGGTTTCAATCTATGGAAATATATGTGCAAACGTATATAGGGTAGATAGGCCAGTGAGCGAACATCCTTTGCTTCTGAAGCTCAAAGGGTTGGCTAGGGTTTCATCATCAAAGAACATTTGTGAACCTCCATCTAGCACTTCCAACACTGCAAACCATGCTCAATTTGGTGAAGGACAGGGGAAGATATGAGCTGTTCGATGTTTGGTGATGGGTAAATTAAATCAGATTAGGATTTTGAGCTTAAAATTTTTATCATTGCATCTTTGCCTCTGGAATACAATAAGTTTTGTAAAGCCCTAGTTGGTGTACCCATCAGATTTTAAATCACTCAAAACAGATTAAAACTGAGGAAGATATGGAGCTGGAACTAGAGAGGGGTCTAGAGCTATTTTGTCACAAAAAAAATTGAAGCAAACTATCACTCATCCTCTTCCAGCATGTTTTTTGCATTGCTTATTAACTTCTGACACTGAAAGAACATTTGTAGCCCTCCAGTTTGCATGTTCAATGACACAAAAATCAATCAATTTGGTTAAGGAATGAGAAAAATATTGAAAAATGTTCGGCAATGGGCAATTCTACCCTAGAACACAGAATTTTGGAAACAACTTGAATTTTTATATCCAGAATTTAGGAGATGAGAAATTCATGATATGTTCTTCATGTAAATTGAATACAACTTTGCAACATCCCTAAATGAATTCGAGAATCCAGATAATTATCTAATTACTTAATTGGAACTTCAATATTGAAATTAGAATTAGCAAACATAAAATTTTGGATTTTGAATTAGTATCTTCACAAGACATTGATGCAACAATACATTGAGGTTCCCAACGATTGGAAACAAATTTGGAAGCATGCTTTCTGAACCATGTCCTTTTTTCCCAATATGTAATGCCTGGGACATATCAGGGCACCAAGTCCAAGGTAAGAACATGAGTTGGCCCTTGAGATGTCCCAAACCCATGGAGTAGTCAAACAGCCCTGTCCACCCTGTGGAATCAAAATGCTCACTTCAAATCTAGTTCAGCTGAAGCACAATGGAGTAAAACTTCTGGTCTGAGGCATCATCCTAAACACACTTGTACATGGTGCATTTGCTACAAAGCAAACTTCAATACTCACAAGAGCAACAACCATTATAGACTACAATCTTATTCTCATGATGCAATGGATACAACAAGCATGGAAGTTTTTGTTGCCTAGATAAGCATTAGTCAAGAAATACCCAAATTTGTGCTTGTTTGAAAGTTGATGCAAACTTGCCATTGAAGCCATCAGTATATAGTAACTAAGTTTACAGCAGCATTGGTTCATCAAGTAAATAGGCTAACTTTCAGTCTCAGTTTTCAGCCACTCAAATGATGGTCTTTTGACTCTTCTCATCTATAAATCCCTCTTGAGCAGTAGTGGCATATTAGAAGGATTAAAATGTTGGTCTAGGCCCACTAGGCTCAAGAGAATCAACATGTGTTGGGTATGTACATAGAAGTCATTGAGCAGGACATCACCTCTTGGAAACACCCACCACACGAATGCTCATATCAATTCTGCATGTACATGAGAAACCACCATATCAGCTTGTAGTTTGAAAGAGCCACCACCAACACCTCTCTATCCAAGACAGATTCAGCCACTCAATGATGTAAAGCACTCCTAAACAGATGATACTATGCACCAGTGCAGGCTATGCAGCTTCTAAGACCATTCACGATAAAATGCTTCATCATGTTAAAAACAAACACTTGCTGAAGACTCAATTCTAAGCTTCTTGTTGAAGTAGCAAGGACATGCATCTAAGACTCCCAAGGAAGGCAGCATACCTCGATAAAATCCCTGGCTAGCCCTGGCTAGCCAGGGCTTGAAACAGATCCAATTAGGGGCTAATTACAGCAAGTTCATTGGTCATTCCTATACTTCCCCTGCTGGAGTTATTCAAACTCAATTTTTTGATTCTAGCTTCTCATGTCAAACAATTTATCTCCAAACATCTTCTGAGTTCCCAATTTTGTGTCTGCCTTTGTCACTTTCCATTGGGGAAACAGGCAGTTTTTGTCCTATTTGCTATTGATGTTCTTGCTTCATCTGCTTCTGGTGAGACTGCTGATCTAATCTGCTGTCTTGACCAGGTTTCTTATCTTCCCCTTTCTCTCTCTTCCATCTCCACCACGTCCAGTAACCATCATCTCCATGCTCATCCTCCAAACTGCCAATGTCTCTGTCCTTGTTCCTTGACAGCTGGCTAGAACTTTTTTCAACATCATTCTGCACAAATAGGCATATAACTGCTCATATGAGAGTGTCTACCTTTGAAGTGGGAGATCAGCTCCACCATCACACATGCATAGAGCAGACATGCTCATGAGAGATCTCAGTAATTACAGCTGATCTCATGTCTTTGGCCTAAACAAAATTACTGACAAGAGCAAGCTGAAAGAACTGCCATATCTACTCTCAAGAGAATTTAAGAAGTGCACCCGAAGTTCCCCAGCATGAACAACTGCATCAGTTGATTGCTTCTTCCCACCCTCAACATCATGTCTTGCAGCTTCTTCAGCTGGGTGGTCAACAATTTGAGCTTTTAGAACAGCTGGCTCCAATTGCTTCAGCCTTGCTTCCAATGCCTCAAGGCGCAAGCTCAACAATGCCAGATCTGTGTCATTGGTACTAAGTATAATTGCAGCTTCTTGCAATTCTGCTTCCACTTCTGTTTCAAACTCTGCATCAATAATTTTTTCAAGTTTTGCATCCTGCTCCTGTACACAGTACACAGGACATTAGTTGCTACATGTAAATCTGTTTCCTTCTATCCTCTTGCCTAGAAAGCTCAACCCTAAGCTTTGGACTTCCTTCCTTCCTGTGGAATCAACAAAAAAATCTGTAAAGTTGATACCTTGCCCCTTGTTCCTATGATCAACATGACAGAGCTTCTTGATAATATCCAATAAAGACTTAAAACACCCAGACTCTGAGATATGCAGAATGCAAGTTTGGAAAATCAAGATCACCTTTAACATACGGCGTTGCTCATGGCGGGAATATTGTGCAACCAAATAAGCCGCTGCATGCATAACACAAGACCCCCTCAGTTCACACAATCAGAATATCAACACACAAACCCTTGCAGCCTTCCTCAAAAAGAGTTTAGTGGAGACAAGTGCAAAACAACGACATGCACAGTCCATGATCCCTCTCATAATAAGGTAAGCATTTGAAAGAGGTGCAGGCACTAATAGCAGATTCAGAAATGTTGGAATGTGTCATCATAACACATTACAGACACCAAATGCTCTGATACAAAACCCACAGAAGTTGATAACCTGTCAAACATTTGAGATCTCTCTCACCACAAGAAGAAGCTGTACTAGGCCAAAAAAATGCTTATAATCGTGCTCTTGCATGATACACAAATGCTTTATCATCTCTGGTGTAATGACAACACGGTTTGGAAAAGCGAGTTTGATTACCTAAAGGAGGAAGACAAGCAAAGAAAAACTGCACAAGGTGGAAATCCCACCTGATCCCAGATCCACACAACACACACACCCCCCCCCCCCCCCAACACAGGCAAAACCCACCTCAATGGTGACCTTGATCATTCCAACTCAACTCCCAAAAATGCACCCAAGATTCGGCTCTCAAAAAATCCAAACTTCCCACTCTCTTACTCCCCAACATTCCAAAGAGTTTCATGTGTGAAAGACAAGACTGAAGACCCATGCCAGGTGCCTAGGGTTTGCTGGTATATAGACTTGCACAAACGAGAGACAGAGAGAGACGGACAAAAAAAGAAGAAAAAGGAAAGAAAAGAACACAACCAGAAGTGATGAAGCGGAGTGAAAGGCTTTACCCAAACTTCCGCTCCTTGGCGGGAGTGGTCATGAGGATCTTCGCAGCTGTTGCAAAGTCCAATCGATCCTCACGAGCCGCAGCTTCTAATGCTCGACGTGCAGACTCCTGCTCCTCCAAACTAGGACCACGCTCGCCCGACATAGAACGGCATAAATGCGACTTCACATCGCGATGCCGCTGCCATCGTCCTGGCTTCAGACTTGACAACCACAACCTCCCTAACATGTCGCCCTAATTTCAAGCCCCACACTCTCCCTGTTCTCGCTGCCTGTTCTGTCTGTCTCTGTGTCTCTCTCTCTCTTTGTTCGCAGCGACTATACTGAGTGAATGCGTGCGTACACGGATTGTGCTCGATCTTTCGGATTCTATCCCCACTCATTACGACCTACTAACAAATCTTCATCTCATGTGCTCTGAATCATCCCTGAGAGCCAATTCTCTCTTGGCTTCCAAGAATTATTCTACAGTAGCATCCAGGAGGAATTCTACAGAAATTTGACAGATCCAGCAAAAACTGGATTCCATCCAAGTAAGTACAAAGTACAAACTTTAGAGGATTTGTTACCGGCAGGAGTGCGGAGTAGAGAGTCCTTGCAGGAAGTAAAGGGCTCTCGCAGGCATGAAACCCTTGAAGAACCCTAAACCCCCCAAAAACGAGAACTGTGCTTCTTGGTGAGGAGAGAGAATGAGACAAAATCAAAACTCTGCTAATTTATACCTGTGAAGTTTAAAACCAGATTCCATTGTTACTGAGACGTGCAAGAATCAAGCTCATCCTCATCCTACAAGTTGCATCAAGGTGGTCAAAAACTTTGATCCACCAGGAAGTTTGCCACACTATAATTTTTCAATGATCAGTTTGAACATTGACTTCAATGCAAGTGTGATTCACACAGGAGAAAAGAGGAACTCGATATAGTCAATGAAGCATGTCTTTGGAGAATTGCATGTCAGGACAGGTCTGTGGTGTGTATAACTATAAACTATACACATGATCCTTTTGCAAAACTGAAGTTGTACTGCCGCATCTCCTGGTGAGTCTGAAGTCTGATGTCATCTATTAGGTCAATAGATAGGTGAATCCATCAAACCTCTCTTTTGAACAAATCATAAATCTTATTAGTGCAAACACACAATTAGGTGCAGGAAATGGGCAGCCAATATGCCAGTGAAGATCAAAAGCAATTCACCCATTATTGCCCTTGTATGCTGTTTTTCATGTTGTAGAGCTTTTGTCACTTGGACACCACAGAGATACAAGACAAAAGGGTCAAATAGAAGAACAACATTGTTTCTGGGTGTGCCACAAGTTTCAAAATCTTGATGAAGAGCAAAGGCAAGCACCTCTTGAAACCAGGCATTCATTCAGCTGCCCTGAATTATTAACTGGGACCAACCTGGTCATGATCCAGTGGCATATGCAAATGATTACCCTCTTCCCACCAAAAGAAGAGCATAGTGATCAGCTCCCACAGAATTCACCCTCAAACCACAAAGGTGCAATTTGACAAACCTAGTGTAGGCTTTACCAATGCTGATTTAGGAAGAGCCTCTCAAGGGTGCTCAGAAAGAGGGGGTCACAGGCATAAGAAATGCTGAAGCTGAACTAAAGTGCATGCTGCAGCCCAAGCTGAGTGCATATATTTACTTTCTTGGTAAGCCAGCACAAACATTTCCTTCTTTGTAGCAGTCCATCAGTGATGCTCATCATGCCCAGGTTGACCACCTACTCCAGTCACCTTCAACTGCATCACCAATCAAAACCTCCAGTGTTATCAATGATGCTCCAAAAAAACAGATCAACCTCACATTGAACACCAGAAAAATTCTTTGCAGTAAAGCACCTAAATTAGTTGGAAAAATTGCATGCATGATACAAAAGGTCTACCAATGTGAATTGAATTCAGCATCTACTCTTCCCAACTCAGTTTCCAGGAAGTAGCAAGTACACCACTGCCAGAACCCATATCTCCATGGCAACAATAATAATATAAGCCAAACAAATGATGCCCTCTAGAATCTTGTTCACATTTTTATTGATTAGTTTCACCAGTGCCAGCAGACAACATATGCAGCATCACAAAAGTCCCAACACAACCTTGCAGTTGTATGTACAATCCTGACATCACCTGAAAGACTTGTGAGCAGACTGGGCACTCGTATGGTTTGCCCTTTTCCAGATGGAACCATGTAACGTCATGCTCATCCTCTGCATGCCATCCAAGTCAATTTCAGGTCACTTTCTCTCTAGCAATAACTCTTCAAGGTGGAACAAGGTCATCTCCAGTCTATAGCATTACCTGCTTCCATCAGCAGGCTGCCTGTCAGTGTCAAGACCTCCACAGAATCTGTTGTATGGATATTGTGCTCATTAACTATTTCCATCAAATTAGCCCAGCAGAGCTCAAACTTGGCATGCTACATAAGATCACAATGCTTACCACCAACACCTCCTGAACATCCAACTATCCGTACATCGTAGTGTGACTCCACAATTGCAGGGGCATCCTGTACATTGAACAATTAAATAAAAACCCTTATAAAGACAGAAGCATCTCAATAACAGCTTCTAAAGTGAACAGATAAGAATGGAAAGCCACAGCAACTGAATTGCAATTCTTCACAACTTTGGGTAGGATTGCTCATTCTCCACAATGAAGAATAGAGAAATATAATGCAGAGATTATAGACAATGTAGGATGCTGTCAACATAGTTTGGCAGCTCAAGAGTTTGACAGACAACTGCCTGAGATACAAAATCCAAAACCTTACATGGGTTCCAAAAGGTCCACGAGGAGGGTCCAGATCAAATCGCTTTTTACCCTGCAGTACAAGCACAAATCTCAGGAAGACTCCAAAAATAACCAAGAAAACAGGGCCTGCATCACAGCCAGCAAGAATCAGAAGAGAGAATTGAAAGAATCCTTTACCTCACGCTTTGCTTCTAACTCCTCCCGCTCAGCTCCAGTTGCAATCCCAAATTCATCCAATTGACCTAACCAGTCAGGTGGAGAACTACATCAGGTGACATCCCCACTCCCTTGCAGCCTCATTCTTGTTGCCTATACTAACGGAATAAAAACCTTCAAACCTACACCAGGGATCTGAGAACTTCACAGAGGACTCCATCCTCAAGAACACAATGCTGAATGTGTACATCTATATCCCATTTGAAACACTGAGGTTAATCACCGTAGACTGAAGTAGTCTTGGAACAGGTGACATCCCAAGAAAACAGTTCCACAAAGATGCATAGACCCCCACCACTGAAAGAAGGCCATACCTTGAGCAGTGCTAGGGGAAGAGTTCCCATTCACCTTGCTACATAGAGCTGAGGATCAGAAATTTCATTTCACAGCATCTTCCTTCAATAATTCCCCCAGCTACAGTTGTGATACAATCATTTGCAACATTCTCTTATTGCACATTGCAAATTCTCTTCCCCTAAAGAAATGGAATAGGGCATAGATTGCAGAGATGTTCAGTATCTATTGGGGGGAGGCCTTTCATCCGCCTCCTTTACAGAGCCTCTCTACCTATCTGATCCCACCTTGCAAAGGTCATAAAAACCTCTACAGTGAAAAGAAAAAAAGAAAGCAGAGCCTTATATTGCAGGAATTAGCTTTGACAAAGTTGCGACCAAAAAAACAGATCAGAGAAGCAAACTTGCGATCTGCATTTCGAAAGCGCTAGTGGTAAATTGCGCATGCAGGAATCAAAACAATCATACTCAAGCAACCAATCACATACTATTACAAACCAAAAGAGCAACACGAACATAATGATCCATTCAACAGATCACAAGAGCACAGATTTAGGGGTGCATGTGGTTGGTGTGTGTATGTAGAGAGCACATTTGGCAAAACAAAACACATCCGTGGTTTGTGACCGCAGAAGAGAAAAGAAACGGAAGAGAAAAAAAAACGGCTTACCACCACCGCCGTGAGCCCTCAAAGCTGCCTTGGTTTGGATCCATCGCACCACGGGAGCAATAGGTCGAGCAGGAGGAGATTGCAGAAGTTGTGGCGTCTGCTGCATAGAGGGGGCACAAGCGCGTAGCAGGATCCTTGCCGCCGTCCCTCGCCACATCGTATCCCTCTTCTTTTTCTTCTCTTTTGGGTGTTTTTTCCGCGCTTCAGAAATGGATTACTCCCGGCACAGATCCTCTCTACCTTTCTACTTTCCTCGCGAAAAGAAAGAAAGAAAGAAAGAAAGAAAGAATCCCACGCCCCGAAAAACCTCCACTACACTACAACAACAGACTAGGTTTGCAGGTTTGTGAGAGAGAGAGAGAGAGAGAGAGGAGATCTTGAGAGCGAGCAAGAGAGGGGAAGCACATGGATGGATGATCTGTCCACGTAAAGCCCACGAAGACGAAAAGCACTGTTCAACGTTGAGTCGCTTGAAGTCGCTTCGGAGTTCGGTTCTGTGAGTCTCTTGTGCTTGTGCAGGATTTCGACTTGATTTCCATCCATCTTCTTCTTCTTCTTCTTCTTCTTCTTCCTCGTCTTGTGAAAGGAGACAAAACAGGAAAAACACAGAAGAAGCATTCCATAGTCTGTAAATAAAACTACTCAAAGGACAAGTAGAGCTTGTAGGTAAGCCTAATATCTCTTCTTTGAAGCTCTTGTTGTTTACAATAAACAAAAATGCTCCTTAGACAACAAACATACCAAAATGCATGTACTCCCATTGTTGTCTTTCACATTGCAACTATGGAATTGTAATGAAAGGATCCACTAAGGCTTCCTTCTCCATTTTAAGCTTAAGCTCATCCTCCAAGAAAGATTTTTAAACAATATTTTTAAACATCCATTATGGATGAAAAGTGAATGATAATGAATTTTTATATCTAAGGATATTGAACATAAATTATATTATAATTTTTTTTCAATAAATTCTAAACCTTCCATAAATGTTTCATGATCTATGATGGGGTTGATGGATTTCATCATTTTTGACATGACCTCCCCTTTTGGTGACAATTTCCACAAGGAATAGCCTTGTAATTTTGTGATAGCCCAACTTCTTTGAAAGTCGTGTTGTTTGACATGTTGTTGATGGACCCAAATGGATTTCCAATATTGAAGTTTGGCTTTTTTATATTAAAAAAAATTGTCAACATTCTTTTTATGTCATTTTTGAACTTGTAAAAATGGGAAACAAGTTGAACCTAGGAATGTCTCCCAACCACATTGCTGAATCTTAAACTATAAACTTCATGGCCTTGTTCACACTTCAAATTATAATTTCCAAAAATATGTATCTATTGTTTATTGTGATGACACACCATTTTATTATCATACAAAAATCACCAATGATATGAAATTCAACCAATTAGTTTCTTAATAATTGGTTGTGCATTACAAATATTTGGGCTCTGTGTTGCTTCACACTACCAAGGACAAGGACTAAACTATTTTGTGTGAACATAATAATTTCGTTGTAATCAATTCAGTCTTTTGAAAAAATGAAATTTGTAAATTTCACTATATGTCATTTTGTTCCATTAATATTTTTTTATATTCTTGATTTGCTAGGCAAAATGCCAATGAAAATCTGATTCATTAGGAAAAATCACAACAAAATACAAACAAATAAAGAAAAAACATTAAAAAGGTGTAAGACAAACAACAAGATACAAACAAACATTAAAAGGGTGTAAGATAAACAAGAAGATACTTATAGACAAGAAAAAATATGATTTTGAAATGGAAGTTGATTTATGACAAATTACAATTCGGAATGACCATGGAATTGTCATAATGATGATCACCAAAATACCCATCTTACATAAACCAAATCCAACGAAACATCGTCAATGGAATTATTATGAGACTTAATTAATTTGTTTTGTTGTCCAAATATTGTGGATTAAAGCTCAAAGAACCTCTTGCAAAAAATTTAATGTATACTAAAGTGAAGAATTAAAAGTGATGCATTGAAAGAAGCATTATACTAAAAAAAACATGATCAAGAATAACCAATTCCTTTTCTTTTTTTGCTTGCTACCATTTTTGTACATGTTACACATAAACCCTTTCCACTTATTTGGTCCATTGCAACCACCAAAATGAAGTCAAACAAATCAAATTCATCGATGAAATTTATGGTAATTAAAATCCAAGGTGACATGAGGATTGGACATAATAAAAAAAATTGTGTGGGGGAAGAAAAATATAAATTCTTCATGCACAAAAACCTGGTCAAACAACATTTTCTCATATTTCAACAACTTTTGTCACAAACATATAGAGATTATTGGGTCACGATTTATTTGAATGTATAGAAAATATTGTCCCACATAGTTTTCTATGTGATTTTCCAAACAAAATGCCATATAATGCAATGTTAGGTGTTTTTTTATGTAAATTTGAAATTACAATAATGTAACATGCAACAATCACATCACAAAAATGCTAACACATATCGATAATTATGAATATAAATGGTATTTTGGTAGTATTGTAAAAACACCAAATTTATGTCCTACAAAATAAATAGCTCATACATGTGTGAAAATGGTATGTTTATAAAAAAAAATTTGAAGAAAAATTGGTGTATTTTCATCGATATCCATTAAATGCATCTCTTCCCTAGTTTTTAAGCCCATCTATTAATAGTGACTATGCAAACTTGTGTATTTAGATCCTTTTAAAACTATTGAAAATTATCCACATAGTAAAATGCCTTATTTTATTAAAAAATGGCATGAAACCAATTTTGAAAATGTTAACAAGGAGGTATGCTAATGCCACCTATATTTTTATGTTTGAAATTAATCCTCTTAAAATTGTTGTCATATGGTTTATAAAAGGGTCCCAATTTTTTTAAATACCCATAAAATATGATTTCTTTTCATAAAATATCAATAATTTTCATATATTTGAACCCAAAATGGGTATAATACCACATGTCATGACGTGGTCCTGTCCCTAGTTAGCACCAAGTGAGGTCTAAGTTACTCACACAGCGAAATTGTGAAGAACTTGGGGCATGCTCCTAGATCTCAGCACTAGAAGGGGTAGAGGGGCGCGCTGAAGCTCCGGGATGGGACTAGGAAGAGTGACAAGTTATTCACCTACTCGAACCTACATCAAACCAACCAACAAATTAGTTACACCTTTGATGCTAAAATAAGCCACGGGCAACCCTAGACTCACTTGATTCACCATGGCCCGAACTTGAGGGAAACCACCACCTTCCCCCATATAGTATACTATGTGCCTCTCCATAGCACCCACATCCAAATGGCTTTTTGTCCCGAGATTCCCAAGGAGGAGTTTCGAAACTGTCCCGGTTTAGACTCCCGAGACTTTGCACGATCATAACTTTTTGCTCAAACCTCCGATTGGGATGAGGTCTAAAGCAAACTTGTAGCTCTCCTCGAGAGCTTTTCAACGGTGTGTCGCACTTCACCTGCACGCATCGGGGTGAGGTCGATTCCTAACTTTTAGTGGTAAGGAATCAAATTGTTTGTTTGACTCCCGGCCCTTCTTTTTGCCATAACTTGTTTTGTAGATGTCCAAATGGCCCATGTGAGGCCATTTTTGACATCTACACTTCAATAGTTTTCCAATGATATAAAGAACATCCAATGCGAGGTGTTTTGACCCTTGCAATCGAATTCTAAAATTCAGAGGACTCCCAAGTCCCAATTTTGGGAGTGTGAGTTTCATCTTCACACTTCCCTCAAAGTAGGGTTGCGACATGTCATATGGTTTGAATGTTTGAAAATCTTGACGCATAAAAAACTATGCAATTCATATTTTTAAAATGGGAAGGTTGGTGGAAATGTGTAAATTTTTTTTGGCATTTGAAAATACTAAAAGACTATAATACCAAATGAAAAATTGTACATTCAAGCAAACCGAAACCCTATTATGTGGTCTTATTGCATTGAACAAAACTTACTACTATTATATCATGTTTTGTTTAAAGAACTTGAAATCACTAATTTATCAATTATAACATGTAGGGTCCAAACATGATAAAGTAAATAATTTAAGATACTTGACATTTTTTCTAAAATAATGAACAATAAGTAGATTTGACAAGATTTTTGTCGCAACCCTAGCTTTGGGCTTGCGACCAAAGCAAAGGCTTACGAAGGTGCGAACCAAGATTGAACCCAGAAATCACATTTCATACTCTTACAAGTGTAAGAGAATGTGAGGGAATGAACCCCCACATTCCCAAATGAACTCCCACTTTGGAAGTTGTAATCCCAATGGACTCTTGAATTTTCGGAGGGCAATTACAGGGGTTAAAACTCATTGTATTAAGAAGTTCCTTATATCATTGGAAAAGATCTTGGAACATAGATGTCTAAAATGGGCTCACATGACCCATTTGGACACTTAAAACACGAGTTATGGCCAAAAGAAGGGCCAGGAGTCAATTTGTCAATTTGACTCCCGACCACTAAAAGTCAAGAATCGCCTCGATTTACTTATGTGCAGGTGGTTTGCCACATATCGTTGGAAAGCTCTCAACAATGGCTACAACTTTGCTTTAGACCTCACCTGAATCGGAGGTCTTCACACAAAGCTATGGACCCCCAAAATTGCGAGAGTCCCAACTTTTGGAATTTTGATACTCCCACTTGGGAGTCCCAAGACAAAATGACATTTGGGTGCTGGTCCCATGGCCAAGCATAGAGTATACTATAAGGGGGAAGGTGATGGCTTACCCCAATTCTGGGCCGTGGTGAATCTTGTGAGTCCATGTTTGCCCGTGGCTTGTCAGTGCACCAAAGGTGTTCCAATTATGCACTAACTAACATATTGTTTGGTTTGTGTAGGTCCGTGTGAGTAAATGACTTGCTTGTCAATCTTCCTAGTCCCATCACAAAGCTCCAACACACCCCTTTACCCCCGAAGTGTTGTGAGTTAATGAACGTGCCCCAACTCCTTCTCCTTTCATTGTCTTCTTCTTTGGAGTCGTAGCTAAGTCCATCAAGGAGCTTGGGAGTGCGTCAATTCAATACCATGTGTCTTCCTTTTTTTTAATTATGATTTTTGTGTTACATGGACCCTTGAACATGGTCTTATAATTTAATCGAGTTTTTTTTGTATATCTAATTTGACTTCAAAAAGTTAATAAAAAGTATGTTTGAATGAAAGATCATATTTTGGCATGTCAAACATACTTGAAACACTTTCAAGATCTTTATGTTTGCAAAATGAAGTTATAATTATGTGCACCATGTATATATGTAGAGTTTCATAATTGCGTTTTCCTTATTATTATGTTTCGTGGATGTACTTATAGTTTGTAGTTTTAAATGAAAAAAGGAAATAAATTCATTAACTCAAAAACCTCAATTCAACCATAAATATTTACTTAGAAAAATTAGTTTCTACAATACTTTAAAATGAATGTACAAAGAAAAGTTCTACTTTTTATTCACTTAGATTCTTTTCTTCTAAGGATATAAGACATAGGTTTAGATTCCAAAGGTAATGTTGAATGAATATGGTCTACCTCTTCATCCTACAATCATCCCTTAATGGCTTGTTTAGAAAGCCAATCAAGCTTAATTTAGAACTTCCTAAAGAGATGTACATTTGCTTATTCTTCCCCTCCTTTCTTCTAGCCCTTATTTTTAAAGTGTTTATTTCAAATGTTAGGTTATTAAATAAACCATCTTTTACAACTCATATTATAGTGTCTACTCCAACTTAAGATTAATCAATTGATGTTGCAACATCCTAGATCTCTATGTTAGTTTCCTAGATTCAAGATCTAGGAATCCAACATGGTATCAAAACATTAGGCATTTTAAGAGACCAAAGCAAGAAAAGCATTAAAATGACAAACAATGGCAAGGAGGGATGGAAAAGGAAGTTGAGGATATTGAAGAACCTTTCTTCAAGGAAGCATCTTCCACCCATAGACCACAAGTCCAACATTAGTCTTGAGGTTTAGATGCATGAATTTAGTCACTATGTAGGAGGTCAAAATTATCTATGTGAACTTTCCACATGATGAGTTTACTATAAAAGGAGAACCTATGGAAATAAGTAGAAAAAACACCAAAAATAATCATGTTTGAGGAAGAAAAGGAGATTAGATCAAAGGCATTGAATGCTATAAACTTGTCAATGAAGAATAAAATCATTCCCTTCATTAGGAAGTTCAATGAACCCAATGCATGCTCGGAATGCCTCCAAGAAAAAAATTAAACTTAATTTCAAATCTTAGAAATTAATGTTGATGAAAAAAAAAATTCAAGGAAGAAAATGAGAAAATGGAAGAGTTTTTCAAGGAGATGAAAGAAACACTAGCACAACTAAAGGGAATAAACTTTTCAATACTAGATGAACTAATGATTTTGTTGATTTTCCACTCCCTCCCAAATCAATAAAATGTTTCTATGAGAACAATAACCAACAAGGATATTATGCTAAGTCAAAAGGATTTGGCATCAGAGATGTTGGGTGACGAACTATAGACTCTTATCAATATTGAAAGATAAATAATAGGAAACACTAAAGAAATATAAGGAAAACACAAAGGATTTAAATATAAATTTTCAACCCAAAGTCACAACTTTTTCGAAAATCAATTTGAAAGAACCAACATGGTGTAGCCACTCAAAGAAGTTCAAGAGACAAATAACACCTTGAAGATTCAAAACCTAATAAATACTTAGAAAAAGTGAAAGGAAATCAAAGCAAACTAGGGAAACTATTGATTATGAAGAGGCAAAGTTCACTAGGAAAAGAACTATAAAGTTCAAAAGTTAGTGAACAAAATCAAAGAGCTAAACAAATAATTCTACACATTGTCCAATAAATAGTAGATGAACTGCATCAAGGTTGTCATAGCATTTAGGTGCCCATCATGACACAACAGATCAATCTAAATGCAAATGCAACCCAACATTATCTTAAATTAAAATCAACTTAGGTCGTGTCATTTGATTACTCTAAACGATATAATTGAAATAATTTTAAATCATTATAGTCTTGCAACAACCAATAAGATTTTGGCTAGTGACTAAAAAGTTTCGAATAATGACCAAAATGTTTTTAAGCAATTATCGAATTTCTTTTTGGTAAGAAATAAAATTACTAAATCAATAGTGATCAAACTATGGTCCATCAAACAACAAAAAAAATTCAGGTGGTCAAAATGTTTTTGGACATAGCCCAAAACATTTAGTTGTTAGGTCTACCTACTAAAAAAAAATTAAAATTTCCAATCAATTAGTCTAGTGAATGAAAATTAACAACCAAATTTTTTTGGGTAGTGATAAAAAAAAATTGAAATGTTGGATCAATGGCCAGTGTCATTTGGATGATTGAAAATTTTGGGGAAACCCCCAAAACATTTCTAAATGGGGACCCAAAAAAATTTGAATAACATTCGAAAAAATTTAGCGAAAATTTTCAATTGTCAAATTGAACCAAAATATTAAATGGTTGCCCAATTCAATGATAGAAAAATTTGGTGACTAAAAATTTTTGATTGCCAAAACCAATTTGACCAAAAAATTTTGATCACAAAAAAAATTGGTTAATGTTCATCCTAACAAACGAAATTGGCATGTCAAGACAAACATTGACATGATGGTGGACACAATTTGAGTGTGTCACATTGATTTACACAACCTTGAACTACATGACACCTACCACCTTATTAAAAGATGAAGACATGAGTACATCTAATGAAGAACCAATGACAAAAAGAATCTTCAAAGTTATTTAGCAAAAATATTTTAAAACTTTTCTTAGTATTTTAATTCTAAGGCTACTAAACATGTTATAGGAAATAAAACTTGTTGATATTTTTAAAATAGTTTATAAAAAATACATCAATACCTGTTGCATGAGGAGAGTCATGATGTTGCAAGAAAAGAACTTTGATTACAAAATTGAAAATTGAAAAAATAAATAGCATCTACAAAATTTTGTATGTCCTAAGCAATAATAAAAATAAAAGTTTTATAGGAACAAATGTGAGATTTAATGTTGAGTTTTTCCTTAATGTCTACTTAGTCAGAAACCTAAAAACTAAAGAGATTATTCCAAAAGGATCAAGTATAATAGGGAAGGGGTTATACTAATTATAAGTAGAATTAGTCCCCAAGACTAAAATGAACATAATTATTGGAAAAATCTCCAAGTGCACTAAAACAAATATTAGATAAACTTTCTTTAGGCACTAGAGTTTGGGAAATCGCACTTTTGAATCCCTTCATTAGATCACTAATAGAGAAAGAATATGATGTGTTCCCAAACTTTCATACATAAACCCCAAGTGTGAAATCTACATGAGAGGAAAACTAGTTAGAATTTGTTTTTAAAAAACATAATAGGAGATCAAAAAAAACATTTGATCCCATACATAATAACATTTGTGGACCTTTGAAAGTCAAATCCTTGGGCGGGGCACACTATTTCATTACCTTCATTAATGACCAATAATAAAACTTGGGCGAAGTTCCAAAAATTAAAAGACCAAACTCTTGAGGCTTTCAAAAATTTCAAAGCTACTGTTGAGAATGAGACAAAAAGAAGAATCAAAGCACTAAAATTTGATAATGGAAAAAAATACACTTCCAAAAAGTTCAATGCATTTACAATGATTTTGACAATATTGTCAAAATGAAAAAAAAGATGAATTGTACTCACCTTAACAAAATGGAGTTTTCAAAAGAAAAACAAATCTCTCTTGGAAATAACTAAATGCATTGTTATAGAACAAACCTACAAATGAATTTATTGGTAAAGTTAATAAACACTACACACACTTCTTGCACAACAAATAGTCATCCAAGTCATTGGACCAAAAAACAACCAAGGAAGTATTCTTGAATAAAAAATTTGATCTATCATACTCACATCTTAGAATTTGTGGAATCAAAGTTTATATCCACATTCCAAATAAACAACAAAACAAGTTGGGGAGTAAATCAAAATTAGAATTTTAATTAGGATTGATGATAATAAGAAATCTTAGCAATGTTACATGATTACAATGAGGAAAGTAGTAACCTCCATGATGTAGTGATAAATGAAAATGAAGGATCTACCTTCAAAAAATATACGAATGAATAAGAATAGAGAAGTTAAAAAGATTAAAGAACAACTAGAAAGTCTATAGGTCACCTTAAACAACATCCTTTGTGGAGGTTCAAAACCACCAATGGAGGATGTACATTTGGAGAAGCAATAAAGGCTTGAATGGATATCAAAAACTTTGCATAAAATCTAGAACCTACACCTTGCCCTTCATTTCCATCTTGTGTAAACTCCATAAATACCAATCAATTGTTGAAGGCGTACAAATAAATTTTTTAAAGAAGGTTGGAAAACCTTAAAAGGTTTTTTAAGGTTTTAAATAGAACTTTGAAATTGAAAAACTATGTGAACTTCTTAGACTTTTCAATTAAAATCTTACATTTTTAGAAACATTAAAAGAGCCATAGTGGAAAAAAGCCATGAAACAAGGAATGGAATTGATATCTTGGAACCAAATGTGGTCCCCAATCCCTTTACTATCAAGTCAAAAAGTTGTTTATGTTACGTGGATCTACATGATCAAACTTGGAGCAAATTAGAGAATGAATCACAAAACAAAACTATTTGCTAAGGGGTTCAAATAGGATTATGGGATAAACTACATGATTATTTCGTCACTTGTAGCCAAGTGGATCACAATCAAAGTCCTCACTACAATAGTTGCCCTCAAGGGGTTGGAAGTTATACCTCACCTAAATGTCAAAATGAAATTCCTAAACAATCGAATCAAATAAGAGATTTACTTCACATAATCCCTAAGGTTCATCATAGTTGGTCAAGAAAGCCTAGTGTGCAAATTAAACAAGGTTATATTTGGGTTCAAATAGGCTCCAAAGGTGTGCTTTGAACATATTGACATTTATTTCACCAATTAAAACATGACCAAAAGCTCCCAAGATAGGAACTTGTACTACCAACTTAAGAAACAAGATCAAATGTTCATCTTAATAATCTACATGGACATTCTATTTATCACCATTAACACACCTAAAGAATCAATTGGATCACAAATCAATTGCTCTACTAACTTGGTATGATCAACTTGGGACTAACCTAGAAATATTTAAATTCAAAGTCAAACAAGGCATAGAAGGCATTGTCATCCATCAATGAAGTTATACATAAAAGTTGTTGAAGGACTTTGAGATGAACAATTGCAATCCACCCCACACAACATTACTTCAAGGAGTAAAACTACTTGAAGAAACATAAAACTTGACATCAATCCCTTTTACTATAGGTGCTTGGTATAATGAAATTAACTTTTTTCACACACTCAAAGCCCAACATAGCCTATGCAATTCACTTCATAAGTTGGTTCATGCCTAGACTTTAGTAGACTCATCTAAAGATAACCAAACACATTTTAAGGTATTTCAAAACAATGTTGACTTAGGATTTTAATACAAGAAAGGTGATTAACTTGCGATCGCCAATTTCACAAATGCAAATTCGAACAACAATTTAGATGACAAAAAATCAATTGAAGGCTTCAATTTCAAAATTGGTTCCACGCTTTTCACATGGAGCAACAAAAAACAACAATTGATTGCATTATCATTGATTGAATTCAAATACAAGACCTTAATGGGAGCTATAAAGGGAAACCATATGGCTTCAAAAGCTATTAATTAAGTTGGGGATTTTAGGGACAGTAAAGTGCCACTATTTGGGACAACAAGAGTTGCATCAAAATTTTCAACAACCCAAATTTGGGAGCTAAACACTTTGCAATTGATTTGCAATTTGTTCAAAAGCTTTCAAGTCATGGGTTTGTCAAATCAACAACCTACTAACTATCAATGTGTTGACCAATATGCTAGGAAAAACCCAATTTTTCAAATGTAGAAATGCCATGGGACTTCATTGTAATTTTTAGCATCAACCAAAATCAACAACTAATAACAAGGACAAAGTTCAACAATCAAGGTTGTGTTCAATCTCCTTTGGGAAGTCATTCAACTAATCTTCATAAGCCCGATGTGACTCTTCCCATCCCTCTAAATTGAGTTCCCACAATTGTTGTTGCCACATTTTACATGACATTATTTGTTTCTACCATTATTTGGACACCAAACTCAATGGTCCCAACTCATGGTAATAACAAATATCAATAATTGGGGCTATGTGTGTTGAAGAAGAATCTCATTTGGTAGTAAAGGAAACATGAAACCAAGGGCCTCACCACTTTCTTCACTTTTTGTAGTCACAAACAATTTGTCATTGTTCTTTTCATGGGTGCATTCACACCAACAAGAGCCACATGACATGAAATTAGTGTTTAATTTTTCATGTTTTTGTGTCAAAATTTGTACTAATGTTACAAGTTTTTAATTTATTTCTATGAAAATGTTTATAATGTATTATGGAAACATATGGTATGATTTTGAATGAATTTAACGAGGACAAAATACTCAAAAACATTCATCAAACCCTATAAGGACTCTTATTTTTGAAAAAATTATTTAAATGTGATATATGTTTAAAGAAATTCTTTAAACATATATTTACATAATACTAATTACAACATTTTTTTAAGTCAAATTTAATTTTTTTAATTTTCAAATAAAAAATTGCTAAAATATTTTAAAAATATCCTAAGATAAACAATCACCTAAGTGAACAAATATTGCTCCTATTAATGGAAAGGCACCCCTTCATCCTAATCCTTAACATTCAAATCCCTTGTTCTTTATATGTTGACACAAAAGTCATTCATAGAGTTGCACTCTCCTTCCTTTTATCCTTAACCTTATACTTTAATCATTTTACCATTGTACCTATAAAGTAAGTATCCCATCTCATCCATTGAGGATTGAAGGGGGAACTTGTTGAATGAACATGGTTTGCCTATTCATCCTAGAGTCATCCCTTAGGGCTTGTTTAAGAAGCTAATCAATCTTAATCTAAAAGCTTATTACTCTTATGTACATTTGCCTATTTATTCCTCCTCTCCTTTCCTCCGGCCTTTGGTTTCAAGGTGCCTCTTTGAGATGTTAGGTTACATAGAGCATTTGTTGCAACTCATGTATCCTAGTGTTTGCTCCAACTTAGTATTAGTCAGTTGATGCTGCACCATCCGAGACCTCTATGTTAGTTAGTCTCCTAGGCTCAAGATCTTGAAATCAAGTCCAACAAGTAGACGCACAATCATTGAGATAGAACCTTTTTTTTCCCATTGAAGTCCATTGGATTGAAGCATTGGAAAGCAATAGTAGAGCTCAAGGGAAAATGAACAATTGGGTGAGCTTTATTATCTTGGATGGAAAGCATTCCAAGGGTTTTTTTTTTTCCCTTTGCATTTGAAAGCACCTCCCTGCATGGAAACTACAAACCTCCCTCTACTAATTGTCTAAACACTAGTAGATACATCCAAAACTATCCTCCTCCTCCTCCTCCTCCTCCTCCTCCTCCTCCTCGAAACTTTTCAGCTCCAAAACCTCATTATAACCGGCGGTTCTCATGCGAGAAGGTGAATTGACCCACTTGAAAAATGGTGATTCTTAAAAAAGCTTGTCTAAGAACCGAAATTGATGATTCTTCCAAAATTTTAAATGAATAAATAAATTAATTAAAATATAAATAAAATAAAATAAAAAAGCAGCCATAACCACCCAACACTGACTTCATTCAAAAACAAGTGTAGAGTGCAGAAGAGCCCATTTGACTCCTGGGCGATGGAGATGCTCTAAAGACAATTGTAAAATGAAGTGGTGTAAAACTAAAATTTCTGGCAGAAAGAAGAAAAGAGAAAGAGCAGCTTTTTCTTCTTCTTCTTCAGCTTTTGCTCATAACCCACAACAGCCCAATCCCACCCACTCCCCCATCACCCCCCTTCTATGGCGGCGCCTCTCCGTCCTTCCCCTCGGAATATGCCATGGAACTCTTTGCAAGATCCTCTCTTGCGGATGGATGCTGCTCTGCGCTTTGTGGGGCACAGCAAGACTGACGCACCAAATCCGCCTTCCTTTTTTTCTTTTCTTCTTCTTCACAGATCCTATCTTCACAGCAAATACACCTGAGCTGAGCAGCTGCAAACGGATCTCCAGAGAATCAAGGAGCAACTAGAGTCGAAGACTAAAAACTAGCCGAAGATCGATCAAGTGTGCACCAGCTAGATTGACAGAAATTAGTGCTAACTCTGGACGTTGGTCATCGTCGTAGCAGCAGCGAATGCTGCAGGACCAGGACCATGAGATTACATTGATCTTTTTTCCCTTTCCGTCTTCTCGCAATCTTTTTGTGGGTCCAGCAGCTGGTCGTCGACCCAAAGAAGGTTCCTAAGCTGTAATCTAAGTAGTTGTTTTCTGGAAGTTCTATCTGCTCAGCTTGAGATCAACCGCGTAGAATTTATTTTCTTTTGTTTTCATACAAGAGAGCTACAGAGCGTGGTGTTTGATGATCGACTGCCCGGCCACATGCAGCTTGTAGTATAAGTTCTTGTCTGGTGTTTCTTGATAGATCTGTTTCCAAGAGGGGTTGCAGGCTTGCAGCTTGCTGATGAAACAATCGACTTCAGCAAGCAGCTTGCTAAGTTCTTGAGTGAATTTTTGTTTTCTAGACATGTTGCCTCCGATCTCCCCTCCGCCGCGATCTGAGCCCCACCAGCCCCAGCTCCTTTCCAATCTTTCAACACAGGATCGTCACATGCTACCCAAGAAGCTCTCGACGTTCAATTCCGAACCTACTAGAGCGGCGGCGTCATGTGAGATCGAAGAAGAAACTGAGGGCCGAGCTCCGGGTCATGCGGCCGATCATGCAGCGGAGACGACAGCAGCAGCAGCAAGCAGCAAAGTGGTGGTGGTATTGGATGCAGAGAAGAAGCCGTCCATAACTGCGTTGGATTGGGCCATATCTGAAGTATGCAAAGAAGGCGACGAGATCACGGTGCTTGCTTATCTTCAACATATTATGAGCCCAAGTGCGTGAGTCTCCACAGATCATTAGCATGACCCACCACCCACCCATCTACCTCATGCAGCTGTTTTTCCATCTCTTTGGATTTGTGTCCATGTTACAAGAAGTTCTTCTTCTAAGATGAATTTTTTCTTCCTGCAGTGGGACATAAAATGGTAGCGGATTTGGAGCGCTTCATCGGAGTGAATGAAGCATGTTTAGTGATGACCACGTCTGAGAAACTGGATGCGATTGAGTACAAGATCAAGGAAACAGGACGACGTCAAGCTTGTCAAAAGAGGAAGGTACAAACTGCGGCGATAGAAATCAAAACATCATCATGAAGCTCTCTCTCTCTCTCTCTCTCTACGAAAGTGTTTTACAGCCCGGTAGGAAAAAAATTCATTGCAAATCTCTCGAAAGCTTACATGAGAGAAAGCTTTCTTGGCTGAGGAGGAATCCACCAACACCACCACCACCTGAAGTCATGGTGGCAACATCAGTCCTGAATCAGGAATCAATCGCATCACCTTCATGACGGCAACATCACTCCTACTGAATGAATTGATTGACTGATTGAGTCCTCCCCCATCTCTAGTACTTGTCTCTGAGGCCTGTGATCTGAATCCAGCCAGGGCTTTGTTGATTCCTGCAGATCAAATTGGAGATCCAAATAGCACCAGGATCTGTAGCAAAATCTGTGATTGTGCGAGAAATCACAGCTATCAATGCAACATGGGTCATCTTCGAGAAGTAAGTAGTCAATCTATCTTTCTCTCTCTCTCTCTCAGAGATCAGTTTTCTATCCCCTGTATATCCTCACTGCATCTTCACAATGCATTTAACAGAGTGCACCTAGGGTTGGCAAGAGTACTTGGGTGAACAACCAAAAGTTCTCTTGATGCTGCAACCATATCGTGGGCACCTCCTAAAGTAAATATAACCTGGATATGTAAAGAAGAGGCTCTCAGTTGGATCAAATTTGGCTACCATGGATTAATTTCTCTTTATTGTTGCTTTTTGCGTCAACTGATTCTTGAAATCAAAGCTCCAATACTAACCACATTACTTGAGAGAGATGTAGAGAGAAATGCAGACATCTTGTGGGTAGGTACTACATTAAATAGATTTTAGCCTTGTGGGAAGGATTCAAATGTGCACTGAAAGTAATGAATTAGGATGTTGGTCTCTGATCATAAACATGGTGACCTGGTCTCTGATCATGAACATGGTGATCATAATCATGATTTGCATATCCAGGAACACCATAAATGACAGAAGGTACTTCACAGAGTATCTTACATCGCAGAATGTGGTGCGCATGAAGAGTGATGGACGGTCAGTAGAGACCATATGCCTGCCTAATCAATCCCTCCAGACATCAGTTTCCATGCCTTCAGAATTGAGCTCTTACTCCTCAGTTGACTCTCCAACTAAGACATTGGAGCTGCCTACCATCAGCAGTGCAGTTCCTCATTTGTCATCTCCCCCTTCTTCCTCTGTATCTTCTTCGCTCTGGGGGAGGCTCAAGAGCTCAATGGGCTCACGCCACAACTCAAACTCATCACCCACAACAAGCTCATGATCAGGCACAAAATCCAACTGCTTTCAACACCTTCAATGGCCAGTTGAGATCTCCAATGGACAATGCAATGACAAGCAACACTACAGCAGTCAATATTAATCACCAAGAAGTCCAGGCTTCAGCAGCAAGCAATTATCAAGCTTTCGGCATCAATTCAATCCTCCACCAGCAGGAACAAGATGTGTTTCCAGAGATCACCTTCTCTCCACCAAGAGAGTGCTGTGATCAGTATAGGAAAACAAAGTATGCATATCAGCAGGAGCAACATGAGCACCCAGATGTTTTAACAAGATACAGATGTACAACACAGCACAGAAGAGTGGGAAATTATTTCATGGTCTGATCAAGCGACAGCCAACATTCATTTAATAACTGTAGAATCAAACACCACTTTGGCTTGTGGAAGCTTTGCTGTAGAGCATGTGTAAACATGGCCCTGAACTCCAGCCACTTCAAAGCCAAAGAAGATTTTTGTACACTCACCATTCTATTACTGCCACCAGTACACTACAATTGTCTATAACATACCATAGATTTGCTCTAGATACAGAACTAGAAAGTCCACAAGACTAAGGTGATCATCATCTTTCAAGTCTTATGTGTCAACAGATTTCAAAAGACTGGAATCTAGAAGCCAGCATATTCTCCATGCTGAAGCACAGAACAGTTCACAAAGCTCATGATACGATGGTAGGGTGACAGACCATGGCTAATGACATTAGTACAGATGAACAATTTGATTGATGTCAACAACAACAATAGGATTGCAATAGGGCTGATAATCCACGTTTTTGTAGAGTGCTATTACAATAATAACTGACACCAGTAAAACTGCCTTTGTGCATGCTTATGAATTGCAAGCAACCTAAAGCAAAGGTCAGTAATTACTCCAAATGTTGGTTTCTGTAACTTCTGATGTCCACCATGGTTTCACACCACTGTGTTACAATGGCCTCAAATCACTTGTGAATCAAGTGGGCACTTCTTCAAAGGTCTTCTGCTACCAATGAGCAATGGTTTTCTTCTAAAAGATCTGCATCATTGAAAGAAAAGCCTGTTACATGTACACCCTTAACAATCAAAAGTAAAGAGATAGGTGTCATTTGCGGTTTGACACAGCAGCCCTCTTCTGCTGAGAGGGGACCAGTGGAAGTGATATTGAATACATGCATAAAGCTCCCAGATTCATGAAAAAGTAAGGATCCATACACAGTCATACTCAAGCTCATCATGCCATTCTCCAGTCATGAAAATGGAGAGTGAAGTCAAAGTTGGAAATCTGATCAAGGGGTCAAAAGGCACATTCCAACCAAAGGAGAGCTGACAGCACTGCTGGCCAGGCAACCTCATCATTAGACCAAGCTTAAATCATGGACAAGAGTTCTGCACCAGCTTGGACCTTGTCCAACAACTCAGGCCTTTATGTGAAACAGACTAGAGATGTCCTCTGAAAACAGTTTACAGCAATAGGTCCTTCCATGAACTAACATATGTTTTAGTATTGAAGAACATTTCCAAATCTGTGTCACCTTCTATTCTACATCTGTTTTCTTAGTTGGACCACCATGTGGCTAAAAAACAATGTGAGTCCATGGCCTACTTGATTAGGTTCTAACACAGGTATTTCTGCTGAACATCATGCAATAAAAGCATGCAAAGCTCATTGATTGTACAAAAAGTTGCTCAGTGTTCAGAGAACTTTGTATTGCTCGAAGACAGTGTGTTTGTCAGGCTTGATGAGCTACAGGGTTGGTGGTGTACAGTTGATGTGTTTTGATGTAGTTGATCACACTGTCTGCTATCAAGTACTTCACTGATAAACCCCTCATGATGTTTCTCCTGTCATGCACACAATCAAGTCAATTGTATCCCCTGTTTCCCAGTCTCTCAATACCTCTCATCAATGTCCAAGCTCAGCATAAAAGGGGACAGTAAACCAAGAGGGTACTGAGGGTACCTGACTTTTGTGGAACTAACATCATTGTGAATAAGCTCATCCACAATCATAATTTGCCTCTGCAGCCAAGACAGTACATCATGTATAAGACAAATTTGCTTGCATGAAAGTCCTAGATGATCTCTAGAAGTAAACTAGACTTCGCACTCCAAGGAAAGAACAATACCCAACTCAGTTCTAAGTGATAGATTAAAGTGCAATCAGCCTCTAGCACATGTAATTTTATAACCTTGTTTGCCAACATAAAAACAGGGCAGGAACACAGGTAAACTTACTCGGTTGTTGAAAAGAATATCATGTTCAAAGAGTAGTTGACGTGTATCCTGGCCACTTGTGCAAATACACACCACACCATGCTCCTGCAGCAGTGCTCTCACCTGCAGAACTCATTCCTGTTTTAGCCTAGCACATTAGGGGAACCTAATCTGGTCAAATGATCCCAATGCAGACTGAAAAGGAAAGACACAAGTCAACAAGATTACATGATCATATGAGACTTCAGACATGTTGCTGCAAAGAACACAGCTTTCTCATACAATCAATTCAAAGTGTCCAAAATGACAATATAGACCTCGTAGAAAGTTGTAATGCAGGTTGAAAATGTGGAAGAGAAAAACTATACCTGCTCGGGAAGCCAAACACCAGGCTTTGTCACAGACTGCAGCAGGTCAGTGCCACATAGCAGCATCACCTTCACCTTTTCTGCACAAACAACCCTCCAGATTCCATGCAGAGTTTCAGAGCTTTAACTCTCATTGCAAACTGCTATCATTGCTTACTCTTTTTAGTGTCCTCAAAACACCAGCATTCAACAGGGAAGAAAGTTGCAAGTTACCTTGAGCTGCAAAGCCATGAGAATTGACTGCAGCCTCCACTCGGCTGAGCACTGTGAGTGTGCGTTGATAACTGCTCTGCTTTGCCTGCTTCACCATTCCAGAGGCTTGTCAGCTTGATCTCAATAAATCAAAGTCCATTTTTGCAGAAGCCAATCCATCATACTTTTATGCCTGGTGGGATAGGGCAGCTCACCTCCCAAGGGTCTACCATCACGAATGGTGAGTCCTGAGTTGCCAGCTGGCACATCTTGATCCGATGCTCTGCTGGAGCCAGACCCTTGGCAACATATCCAAGGATACTCATCAGTACACCCCAAGAGTTCCATCTTTTTAATATCGCATTGCAATCATAGAATACAATCCAGCTATCCCACAAGGGCAGTCAAATCTTAGCAGTATACAACTGTACTCTCAGAAGAAAGCCAAGGAAAGGGAACCACCTTTTTGTCATAGGCATCACCAACAGGTGACATATAACCTCCCAGCAGATAATATCCCTCGTTTAGCAGAGCATCTCTTGCCAGCTCTGCACCATCCAAGCTAAAATATCAGTCACAGACCTATCACATATCCAGAATCATACAAATTGCACTCAACCCAAATGGAAATATGCTAAGGCACAGGTCCCAAAAGAGGTAGGTTTAATTGGTGTGCAACAGGTGCAATTCCTGGGACTCTAACTTTGTTCATCCTGGACACAGACTGCTGACAGCAAGGTTTCTGTGGTTTACAACCAATGGAATACTGAACCCACAGGAAACTTACAGGACTCTAACAGGAGTATATTTGCAACAAAAAAAATTGGTGGCAAAAAGGAAAGGCAGGTGGGAAGCAGGAGAGGTGGCAGACCAAACATGCGAAGATGCATGTAAGTTGGTGGATTGAAATTGCCTGTGGATACCAGCACCACACGCACATGTTTCCTACAACCCAACTTTGGTAAGTCCAGATACCGCACCCTACCATATGGATATAGAAACACAAGCTCAACAGTCAAAAATATGGCTGCAGAACACAATAAACCAAGGAAATATTGAAGGAATGGGAATGTGGCACATCTGCATGGATGGTCAGAGACAAGAAATGCAATCCAGGTACATAAGTAAGCATGACATACTGATATGTATCCATTGGTGGTGCATGAAGAGAAAGCTTGTCTATTGGCAAGGTCACCTCTACCACCCCTGGGCCACCTGCAAAATCTTACACCCCCCCTTATGCTCAGCACCACAGCTTCCAGACCTGGCACTAATATTACATATGCCAGGTTGCTTAATCGTTCCCATCAATACCTGTACCTCTACAGGACTACAGGAATTCTATGCTAGACAAGAATTTTCCCACTGAACCCCAAGTCCTTAAACCCTTGGTCCAGAAATCATTGCTCGCAAGGGCATGCATGAAATCCAGCCAGCCATCAGCAAGGGCATTTACAGATTCTTATCACTAAGTGATTAAGCAACATCCAAAGATTCATGAGTCTCCAATTTCCACTTTCCCTGCATAATGCATATATTGGATGTGCAGCACAATGCAGAAAGGCACCAGTCCTCTTGCTCTGCACTTATATCCCACAAAAATGAGATGCAAGATTGACAATTCTTGGGACCTTTGCTTCCAGTCTAGCAATACCTGTCACATACCTGAGGCATTGACAGCACAGACCAGCCCAGGTAGGGTCATGTGAGAAGGAGCAGGTGAGCGGCTGCGGTGAGTCCCAACCCGATCACCAAGAAATTCTGCCATGGTATCAAAGAGCTGAACACGAAACGTGGCAGGCAGTTCTTTGGCCTTGGTCTTCTCCTTCTTCAGAGTCTCATCCAGCTCCCAGTAGTTAGGGCGCCCAACCTTCTTATTCCAGTCAGCAATCTGCTTAAAGGCAGTAGAGAGATTGGACCACTTGCGCTCAATCTCTTTAGGCTGCCGGTCTACACCTTCATTAAATAGCAAGGTCTGAACTTCTTTCCACTTGTCAGTGGCTGACTTGAAGACCTGCTTCCCTTTCTTCCCTGCTGCTGCCAGCTTCATATGAACCTCTCGGTATGCCCTCACCAGTGCATCCATTTCAGCATCTTGCCACATTTCTGCCCTCTTCTTTTTCGCACAACCCTCTTTGTCAGGTCGCTCCTTCCCATCTCCATCACCATCATCTCCTTCTTCTCCAATCCCTACTCCTCCTCCACTGCTGCCTCCACATTCTCCCTCCTCCATGCTCCCTGCCTGACATTCCGCTCCCAACATTTGGCTCTGTAATAATATGCCTGGCAAGTCAATTCCTCCAAATGAAGGCACAGCAGGTGCAGCATGAGAATTAACAGTGGGTGCCATGTCTTTTGGAGCTTCAGATGGTTGTTCACTCCCTTGTGATTCATGCCACCAGTCAGCACCTTTCTGCTTCTTGTTGCCAGTGTCATCATCTCTCAATGACTCATGCATTGACCTGCTGTCTCTATGGAAAACCTCCACATCTTTTGGTGCACCATCTCGAGGATAACCATCATGATGAGGGTAGCTGCTTCTGTCTACGTAAGGAGGAGGAAAGCTTTGGGCTTCTCTAGCAAAGCCTTCTCTTGCATATGCCACCTGCCTCTCTGCTCCATAAGCATTCCGACCATATGCAGGTGCCACATAGCCAGTATGAGTTTGTTCTATATCTGAATTCGGAAGACTTGCTTCCATTGCAGGCCGATTTGCTGCTGCCTGCTCCATGTCTCTACTAAACACTGCTACCTTCACATTCAGCTTCCTACAACCGCTCCTTTCTCCTGAAACCCTAACCCTAATTCACACTGGCTCATTCATTTCGTCAAATCCTGCTGCTGCTCTACTCCACGTCCACTGAAGATCAGATGCGTCTTTGATGCGCTTCACATACCTCTGTTTGAATTTTTCCCTATCACAGGGAACAGAAGCGATCTCGATAACACAAGCTCTCACACCATGAGAAAAAAGCTTAAACTCCATTGCAGCAAAACTGATGAAAACTTATATTCTTAATGGTAACAGGAGTCGAAACCTCTTAGTATGCTACGGGAGACAGAGCTTTCTCTCTGTCTTGTCGAAACCAAAGCCCCTGTCATCTCCATCTCCCTTCAAATGCCAGCACGTTCCTGTAACACTGCTTGGATCGACTACATAGCAAAACACTCTGAAATCACCTTCCTCTCCATGTTGTGTGATCCTTCTCCACGAGGTGCTGATCTTTATACCTCATCCCTCTGTTTTTGCAACCCAGGAAGCTGACAGGAGTTGAAAATCTCCAAGAACAACTATTTCTAACACAGAGCTAGAGAAAGACCAGAGAGGAAAGTGAGGGCAAAAGAAAAACCCTCAAGGAAAAAAAGAAAACATGAAAAAAACAACGAAAACCTCTACACAGAAGTTCGAGATCTGCTTTCCACAGCGAAATGCAACGACAAAAACTCAAATGCTGAGAGAGAGTAAAAACAAGGAAACAAATGGCACACAGTCTACAAGTAATACAGACGAAGAAGAAGAGCCCAGAGAGTGCAAACGGAAGAAGGAAAGCCAAATTATTTGATGCAGCACCTCTCCTCGTGGATGATAAAGGAAACTCGTTGCTAGTATTCTTTCTGTTCATCACCTGCACTTCTTGTGGATTGGGTAAAAAAGAATGAAGTGCCAAGTATTTGTATTCATAACCTTTTCCTTGTGGATGGATGAGGGGAAAAAATCTGGATGATTTTTTTTCATGGTTCATCACCTCTTCCTGTGGATGATAAGGAAATTCTTGCCAATCTTTTTTTTGGGCTTCTTGTGGATGATAGAAAATTTGGCTTCCCAAGGATTCTCTCTTCAACCTTTTCTTTGGATGATGGAAAAAAGTCCTTGCCAAGATGCTAGAAATCCAGCACCAAGTATTGAGTGAATTTTTTTTTTTAAAATCATTTTTTCTGCACCCTTTTTTTTTCCCTTAGAGAGACAAAAGGATTTAAAACTCAAACCCAACTTAAAGCTCATTTTTTTGTTTTTTTTTTAAGAATTATTTATGAATTTATAAATAACTCTGATAAGCTTCCCCTATATATTGTCAATAGGCTGCCCTTTGAAAGGTGGATGTCACACCTCAAATTTTTAAAAGAAAAAAATTTAATGATCAAAGAAAGTATCCTAATGCCATGGCCATGTGTGCTCAAAATAGGCCATGGAATGGGTTGGATTTGAAAATACTTGGAATGGGTTGGATTTGAGGTTTCAAAGTCATTTCCATGATCATTGATCAAATTGTGCTATTAATTCATCCAATTAAAATTATGATGTAATTTATTAGCATTTTATAACAAGGATCAAATATTAGCCTTGCCATTGAAAATTTTAAAATCCCAACCAATTTCGTCTAACATCCCATGAATTACTATTATGGACATCATTTTTAATTTGCTTTCATAACATGATGTGTACATGATTATGTACAAACCAACATTGGACCATGTTTTTCATTTCATCAAATTGAGGCTGTGTTGTGATGTGACAACTTTCTTTAACAAAACATTGAGTAACCATGCCAATGAAGTTGGAAAGTTCTCAACTTATTTCTTATAACATGACATGGGTTATTATTATAAAGAGTTTTTTTATAATTCGCCTTTATAGTTACATGCTTCATTTTGTTAAAACCAATTCCACGATGTTCATTACTTCATCCAGTGGAAGTTGTATTGTAACCTAATAACTATTTGTAACAATGATCAAATGACCATGCCACTAAAGTTTTTAAGTTCTCAACCATGGGTTATTATTTTGAAATATATTGTAATTTTCCTTTCTAACATGACCGCAATATGTAGAAAACAAGTTCATCATTGCACTATGTTCATAACTTCATCAAGTTGACAATATGTTATACCTTGCTAACTTTGTGTGATAGGATTGAATAGTCATAAGCCATTCAAGTTTGAGAACTCACGACTAATTCCATCCAACATGCCATGACTTACTATTCCATATTGTTTTATAATTTGCCTTTCTATTGGTATGATTAGATTATGTAAGAACCAAGATTGCACTATGTTCCTACATTCATCAAATTCAGTTATTCGTACAATTTGATTGTCTATTCCATAGATTGAAAAACCATGCCATTGACATTTTGGAGCTCTCAACTTGTTTCCTCAAACATGCCCATATAAGTTACATATAATTCAAAATATTGTCTAGACTTGTAATTTCATATTATGAAAAATTAAAAACTAGTAACATGTTTACACTTGATGTCATAGTAGTTGAATGACTTATAAAACATAATATGATATTTCATAACCTAAACATCCTAATTACAAAAAGGAAAAAAATACAATAACAGACAATTGGATACTAAGATGAAAATATAAGCTACCACATGTCATAAAAGCACATGTTTCACAACACTAAACACTGGCCCCCAATTCCTAGCATGAATCGGAGGAGTTAGTTACACTCTTGTTTTGAAGAAAGGGTTGCTGCAGAGATGAAGTGGCACCTTGGTTCTCCTTGATAGTAGAAGTGTTGTTTGTAGTTCTAGTCTCATTCCAAAGAAAACTTCTCAAGACATTTGGAGATCTTGACATGGGCTTGAAGAAGACAGCCAGGGCATTTGAGGTGAAGCGTTGGTAGGTTCTTCTCGTATACATTTTTTCTTTTCTTCATCTTCGGTGAGGATATTCCTGCAGATGAATCTGTATGCTGGGATGAGAATTGACTGTAAATGTATCTACTGCACATTGATTCTTTGGCAGGTGATTGAGGCAGCAATTAAGTGGGGGCTCAAGACAGTGGAAGCAGGGGCACAAGGTGAGCACAAGATTCAGCAAGGCTACTTGCCTACAGGGGCTTACAATGCATATTATCTTCCAGATCCTGACTTCTGGGATGCTATCCCAGTTTCCTGCAGCCTGCAACGTGAAACTATACAAGTTAGGTTCTGTACTTTGAGCATGTACGAAGACTTATGAAAAATACTCGTTTCACATCATTTCTAGCAAATGACTTCAAGGCAGTTTGATGATGATGGATGTCAAGGTAAGTTTTAAGATTAAAATAGTCTCTTGTTAACATGATTAATTTTTTTGTATCACTAATTTTTTTGTGGCATGTTGATAAGTGTTCCAAGCTTTATGTCATCACTCAATACTCAATTTATATGTTATATGAATATATAACCAGATGGAAAACATGATTATTGACAATAGTAGAGACCTTATAATAATGCATAACCTCAAGTTCTCAACATGTCAGTCTACACAATATTGGGATTGAAGATGTGCAAGTTTAGAAGAAGACATGCTTGATTTTTATCCTCAAATTGATGCATCTTTAAAATAGTCATTGAAACTGCTAGACTGAACATTGAGAAATCAACATGAACTAGTGAACCTGAGCATAATACACTGGCACCCTGATCGTCAAGAAATCAATATGTACCAATCAACCTAGATTTAATGATTTCCTAGGTTTAGGGTGTCACAATTCTTACATTTACCTGGACTCTTTTACACTGCCTTTTGTTTCACATATTACAGGCTAATCTTATGGTCCTGTGTCTACTATGTGAATATCAATTATACATTCAGTAAGAGAAAATATAAAACATTCTTTAATCGACTTGAACCTAACATTGATAATCAAGTGGTGAAGGGAAAGTGGGTCTAGGGTTTAAAGATATCCAACTCGATTGAAACACATGTCTACATGTGAAAATACAGATAGGATATCATAATATTTAAAAGTGATGCTAAACCGAACTCAGCTTTGAAAATTGTTTACAACCTTAATACCAAGGATGTATGGTCCCTACTCCCTACCAACTTCTCCTCCTAAAATGTTATATGGTAGGTTGATTTTCAATACCCTGCCCTGGACTCAGCTGTTACAACTTACCTGAGTCATTTTTCAATATCTGGCAAACACTAGTCCAAATTTGGATCACCACCACGACAAACCCTAATTAGGTCATCTTTTTATGTTGAGAAAGGGCAGGTCCTGTTGGGGGCAAAAGTTGTTCTCAGGCTCCAACACTCAAGCTATACTGCCCCTTACTGCCATGCCCTCACATAACATACCTATGAATTCTAGTTTCATAGTTTAGGGTCTTTCACAACCCTCACAACCCTTTTCATTCCAATTCACAAGCAAAGCAGATTCTAGTCCCTGGGAAAGTGGGAGAGGTGATCTTTATTGTCTTCCAAACCGCTTTGCCTTCCCAGTCACAAGCAAAGCAGATTCTAGTTCTCTAGAAAAGTTGGGGAAGGTGGTGCTTGGTAGTAGACCCCTTTTAGTTCCCATTCACTAGCAAAGCAGATTCTAGTGCCCTGGAAAAGTGGGGGAGGGTGGTGTTTGGTAGTTTAGCATCTTTCACACCCCTGTTTGTTCCCATTCACAAGCAAAGCAGATTCTCATGCCCTGGAAAAATGGGGGGCATGCAGAATTTGAATGGTTTAGGTGAGGCATGGAACATGGGGTCTACAATACTGTAATCGCAAGAGCGTGGTAGTGAAAGACTTTCATTTTTCTTCCCATGGCTGTTGTTTCTACATACTTCTTTTGCTTCCAATTTTGATTCTCGACAGCATTAGCAGATTTCGTTCCACACGTAAATTCCATGCATAGATTCTGGAGATGCAAGAAAAATATTGTTCTTTCTTTCTTATTTTCATTGGATTGACTTATTGCCCCTTACAAGCTTGTAAGGCAAGGATATTGTGTTGAGAATCATTATTGCGTATAGTAGCTTCAAGGGATTTTGCCCCCTCGAAACTCGGTGAGATGATTCATCCTAATCTAGTTGCAAGAAGATCCATTCTACAACCTCCTCAAATGTGCACTCAAGTCGACTGAGTTTGTCACCAATCCATAACCTACAAAACTAGATATGAAAATACTTTTTTCAAAAATGATAATGGCATCCATCATATGTGAAAATTCATGTAATTCTTTTAAAATGTGACAATGTGATTGAAAACTTTCAAATAAACATGTCATGATGAGTCTTCTTTTTTTGATTTGAAAATTTGCACAAATGTGAAAAATAAATAGGAAAAGAGAATATTCAATCACTTTTTTTGTTGAAAAAAAGTCATTAGATTTACAAAAAATGGAAAACCATGTTGCACATTTTCCTATTGGTTTTGCTTTGGTAATAAAAATTTAACTGTTTAAATAGGTTCCTAGAACATGTCATCATTTAAGGCGAGGTCTCTTTTGAGTTCCTCATAACTAATGTGATGTTACAAATGAAAAAAAAATCATGAAATTTCTTCTTGTACAACAACATGATATACATTAAAATAGATTTATTCTCTATTTTTCCCCTACCTATGACCAATTTATCATAAATATAAATTGTCAATATTAAATTAACACATCTTGTTTCATTTGCTAGCTTAACAAGACAACCCCTGAACAAAAGCGTCTAAGGAGGAGTTTTTGGTCAGTTAGTTGATTGATCGTAGAACAAATCCCGAGTTTATAATTGGGTTTTGCATTGTGGCATTCCCTAATCCTCATTTAGTGCTTTTGGTCTTTTGGTGGGCGGGATTTAGTGGAGAAGAAAAGGGCGGTGGTGGAACTGTGGGTGGTGAGTTGGGGTCTGGACCAGTGTTGTGCCATGTAGGTGTCAATAGCCATATATACGGCATGTATATCCACTGTAAGTATAAATCATTTATGCTTACACGTCCAGATTTCTTACACTTACACTTATCCTGCTGCAATGTATATGTATAGTTTTTACACTTACACAAGGCCACTGCAAATATTTGTCACATACACTTTACACAGCCCAAAAGATTTTAGTGTAAATACTAAAATTATTTGTAAAGTCACCCTGTCTTTGGGCCTCCTTTCACCCCAAACCCTTCTTTCAGGGGTATCCATAAAATTCCATTTACATACACAACACTGGTCTGGACTGCACCAACTGGGGTGGGTGGTTTTTGTTGTTGACAAAGAGGAGAAAGTGATTCCTGCATGCTACATATTGCACTTTGTTCGGAGGGATTCTGGAGCACTTGAAGTGCAATCTGAAGAATATTCCATAACTTCCGTGTACAGTAAAACCCTGCATGCAAGGGGGAGCTGAACCTGGGCCCCAATGCAGTACAGTTGGGTCCCCCAGAGCTTTACCAGCATTGATTTTGTTTTTGGCAAAATTTTGTCAAAAAGCGACCTAAAGAATCTGGGAGCAACCTCCCCAAAGGAAATTTTTTAAGAGGTCTTTGCCATATTGAGATTTTTAAAATACTGACATCACTAATGTGATCACTTAAAGATCAACAAGTGTCGTTCAAAAATTATTGTTCAAGTAGCAATGAACCTGAAGGGTGCATCCCTAAAAGCACAATGTTGCTAGCCGTTTAGTGGTTTCATCTCAGAATGATCACAACCATTTGATTCATGAAATGATTTGCATCTAACGGTTGAAGAATGCCAAGGTTATAGACCTAACAAGGAAGATGTAAATTTGTAACCAAGAATGGTTGGCCACTAAAGGCTAGGACAACAATGGCTTGTGAATTGGGAATCGTAATGGCTTGTTCCAAAATCCAAACATGTCAGTTGTGCAAGTGAGCAACAACTTGCAAGCATACAATAATGAACACTGGAGTTCACAAATCATACCGTGCAACTTGTAGTTTGTAAATTGTTTGCACATTGTTATTCATTCAAGTTCAATTGTGTTTTGCTATCTATAATGCATTTGTAAATTACAACTCACAAGATTTAAAAACCCGGACTTAGAAGCTCCATCATCAACTATGATTTTTTTAACCAAATTTTGTAGATGTCATTTTGATTAGGAATTGAAACTTGTTGATTCAACTAGACATTCTGCTTGAACATCTATTCAAAGTTTTAGAAGCATCATTGACCTACAAGTTGTGACATCTTCAAGTGTGCCATGCATTAAGTGTTCAAGGTTTGCGAATTGTCACTCAAACACATGATCACAAATTCGCAATATAGGTTCATGATTTTTTTTCATTATTTGCATTTTTTTTATGATTCTAGAATTTGTAATGCATAATCAATTTGGAGAAAAATGTATGAGTAACCAATTTCTTGTTGTTTGGACTATGAGGAATCAATTTCTTGCTAGTTGGATTTTGTACAATCAATTTCTTGCCATCTAGACTCTATTGAACTAGTTTCTTGTTGTTTGGACTTTATAGAATCAATTTTTTACTACTTGTAAAATAAATTTCATGTTATATGTCTTGATTTTTGAATGGTTTTTGAACTTGTAAATTGCAAATCAATCAAAGATACAAAAATATGGGGGGAATTGAAGCTTGATATGTGGGCAATCAAATTTTGATGGGGAAGTTGTAAAACATCATCCAAATCTAGATCATGATTCTATAAAATATTTCCTAGTTTTTTTTCAAGTGAAACTTGGTTATACATTTTTTTGGTTGTTTTTGTATGAAAATTTTTTGGTCAAGTTTTTCAAGTGAATTTAATGTGCCATGGCCCCAACAAAGCTTCCGTCAAACTTCAAGTATAAAACTTTGTTTGGTTCCAAGTTTTCTACATTGCCTTCGAAACCTATTACTAATGAATCACCTCTACTTGAAGCTTTGAATGACCTCCATGTACATTTTGATCTAAATTTGTTGATTCATTAAACAACATTGTAATTAATGCAAGTATTATAAATTTGGAATGAGAACCTCATTTGTTGAGACCTATTATGAAAAAGCAAAAATACAAACTTGGTTGAAAACTTTAAGATATTCAGCTAGCTTGATTGTTATGGGTAAAATCTTTCATTAATGGGGATGATTTGGTGAATTCAGTAAAATGCATAGTTGTTTAAAAGGTGAAGGTAGAGAATTTTTTTTGATCTCCAAACTTAAAGCATTTAGGGAGGAAGAAAGCCATTTTTGGTATGTCAAGGGTGAATGTTGGGGGATTCTACAAGAATAAAAAGTGTGCATGTGTAAAAAGCTAAGTTTTATTCACTTAAATCCCTCCTGATTTTGTTATGTAACTTGTTGTTAATCAAGGTTTGTCCAATTTGCCCATAACAAATTTTGAAAATATGAAATTTTGATTCTCTTCTTGAATTGGTTAAGGTTAAACAAATTTTCCCAAAGAAATACTAATGTGATAATGTAGGTTGGGGTATGGTTGAAGGTTTCCATTTCACTGTCATGCAAGTTATGAAACTTGCATTGGATAATGTCAATGTGTTTGTTTTATCTTGTCACAATGAAGTTACTTCAATTGACAACCAGTCATGTCTTTCAATCCATGCATATATACCATTCAAAATTGAACAAAGGTCCCTATGTTGCTATCCCTATAACATATAGTGGATGGCTCTAATGTAACCCGATTGACAACAAGGATTATGCAAACAATTTTCATCAATCGAAGTAGAACAAACATTGATTTCATTTCAACAAAACTAATGTCTTTTGGTACTAATGGGATTAGTGTATTTTAGGGTTGTTGCATAGGTGTTATTATGCAACTTTAATATCTTTCTATTCCATTCATCACTAGTGTTCATTGCATGGTGCACCAAACAAATCTGGTTGTGCAAACCCATTTAGTTTTGCTTATGGTCAATCATCTTGAGACAATCATGTAGTTGTTGTATACATTTCTAGCTCTCCAAAAAGGCATCTAGAACTAATTGAGTTAGGGGAGATCATGGAAACAAAAGGCTTGAAGATTTTGAACAACATCAAGACACACTAGATTTTTATGTTAAACCCATTTAAATAAGTGTTACAAGAATATTGTCCATTGTTGTTGAATACGCCACTTGACAACATTACCATCAAAGTTACTACTTCTAACTTGGAACATCTAATGTTGAGATTTTCTTGAACCTTGCTTGCATTGTCCCCCTTTTAAACATTGTGAAAAATTTGATTGAGCTTGCACAAACACATGTCTTTGTCATTGATTTGGTGCAAGTAATCAACTTGTTGTCCCATGTAAAAAATTTACATGAAATGTTTTTTGATCCTTCTACTACTTTCAAATCTGACTCATTTGTATCTTTCTAGTTTTTTGGAAGGTAAACATGAGATAATTTTGATGAGATCCATATTACAAATTTTAATAACGGTGTTGATCACTTGGCATTCAAGTGCCAAACAAACAACATATGGGCACAAGCCTAAAATTCTAACATGAGGGTTAAATGCTATGTAACTAGGGACATTTTTCAAGTAGTTGTGGCAAGTGTCAAACTCTAATGTTTAGAGGTGGCCTCAAAATTAATGGTTGAGCTACATGTTTTCCACAATTTGAATTGTATGAAACATTAGGTATTGTGTATCCTCATTGTTGGTTGTTTGAAATATGTGATGAATCATTCAACACCCATTTGAATGTTTTGAAAACCTTTTTTTGTACCCCAAAAAAATAAAGATTGTTGAACATGTTGTTCTTGAAGTTTTGTGTGCACCTACTCTACATGTGTAGAAATTCATGTTTAAGGTGAAAGCACCCTACGATGGTCAAATATTGTTGTCACAAATACTGTTTTTTGAAACTACATGTCTTTGAACTTCTACTAAGTTAATATTAAAAGGGTTTTTTGCAATGGTACTTGGAATAAGGTAGTTCAAAACCCAAAGAATAAGATTGTAAAAAAAATCCAATTTTGAAATCAATATTAAATGATTAAAAAATATATTAATGAAAAAATTGTAATCATCACAATATATTACAAAGTGCAAATATACATTAAAAACCATCCAAATGATTACCAAACTTGATGGTGTACTCAATCATATGTTACATATGAATTCACTATCCCATTTCAATTCTATATGAAGAGTTCCACTCATGTGGTTTCACGAAAAGCATTTGGATAAAAAATTTAATTCAAACAAACATAAATGTGTCATAGTAATGGCATTCGTCATTTTGCACTTTAAAATTCGTGAATTTACGTGGTAAAGCACCTTGTCAAAACATTTGGCATACATTCGTGAAACATTTGCCAACATGGACATCGCGCGAGGCGACAGCCTGTGCTGAACGGTAACGGTTATTGCTAGACCATTACCACTTGGAGTCAGGCTGCCGCCAATACCTGCCGGCCGCGCCGCCAGTGCAGTACGGTGCGGCTGGGCCACCAGGCTTGACTGAGTCTGTATGGTAGCCTGACGTCTTGCATGCCAATGCTTCGTTCTAGTTTGATCTAGCTTGAAGTTGCCAGCTTCCAAGTTCCATATGTCTCTATGCAGCAGCATAGTTGAAGATTTGAGGATAAGGATAAGGAATCTGACAGCTGCCATGGTCAAGGAAAAGGGACCAGAGCATGCCCACTTTGTCCAGCAGGAGGAACCCAAGACCCCTGGGGAAAGCACTAAGGTCAAATGCAAGTACTGTGAACTTATCTTCACCGCCACAGCAACCAGGATTCGTGCACATCTTCTAGGGTGGACTAGATATGGTGTGCAAGCTTGTGACAAAGTCCCCCCGGTGGTTACACACCAGTTTGAGCAATTGGAGAAGGAAAAGAAGGAAAAGGAGTTCAAGAAGCGGAAGGTTGAGCAGCTTGACAAGCTATCCAAAGGGGAGGCTGTCAAACCTAAGAAGCAAAGCACCTTGAAAGCTGCCTTCTCCAAGCAGGATTGCTTGAAGGTTGACCAGCTTTGGGGTCGAGCATTTTATGCCAATGGGCTCTTTTTCCGTTTAGCAAAGGATCCTCACTTCAAGGCAGCTGTGGCAGCAATAGCAAGCTTTGGGGAGTCATATCCAGGGCCTCCTTCTGTGGACAGGCTGCGAACAACCATTCTGGAGCGTGAGAAGCAGCTCTGTCGGGATGGCTTGGCCTCCTTCCAAGAGTCTCTTTAGCTAACAGGGGCAACGATTACCAGTGACGGGTGGTCTGATGTGCGTAGGTGCCCTCTGTTAAATCTGCTCGTTGTCTCTCCGAAGGGGGAAATGTTCCTCAAGGCGGTTGATACGAGGGGTGAGACAAAGGACACTGCTTATATTGCTGGACAGCTGATTGATTGCATCCGAGAGGTTGGTGCAGACAACGTCATCCAAGTTGTTACAGATAGTGCGACAGTCTGCAAAGCTGTTGGCAGGCTAGTTGAGCAAGAGTTCTCTTGGATAACATGGACACCATGCACCCCACATTATCTGGACATGTTCCTTGAAGATATGGGGAAGTTGCCATGGGTTGCAGAGGTGGTTGCAGAGGCAAAGGCGGTGGTGAAATTCATCACAAATCACCACCGAAGTCAGGCGCTATTTTGCGAGAAGTCTGCGCTGGATCTGCTGAAGCTGGGGGACACGCGCTTTGCCACCAATTTCATCATGTTAGACCGCATGCTGGAGGTGAGAGAGGCGTTGCAAGAGCTGGTTGTCGGCCGGGAGTGGAGGGAGTGGAACGAGAAGTCCAATCATTCGGATGACAGGGACGAAATGAAGGACTGTGTCTTGCGGAGCGGATTCTGGAAGAACCTGGAAGAGGTGCTAGCATTGACAAAGGGGACGGTGGCTCTGCTGCAGGAGTGCGATCAGGGGGTGCCAATCGCAGGAAAGGTCTACGTGGCAATGTTCAATTGTGGACAGGAACTGGAGGCCCTGAAGGACGGCACCTCGGAGTACTGTCCTAGGATCAAGGTCTCTGCTCAGAAGTATGCATAGGTGCATGCAATCTGGGAGAAGTGTTGGGAGATGCTACACAACGACATGCATGTCGCTGGGTATGTTCTTGACCCGGAGTATCAGTCTCTAGATAACGGGCAGCATAGTAACGTAGAAGTGATGCGAAGGTTTCACAACATTGTTGAGAAGCTTCTGCCTGACGTTGAGGATCAGGTCAAGGCAATTGAACAACTAGCTAAGTACAGGAACTCGGAGGGAGAGTTTGGCCGCCCGTTTGTCAAAGCAAGTGCTAAGAAGTTGCCAAGCTAGAAGTGGTGGGTGGAATTTGGCTCAGAGTGCCCTGAGCTGCAGAGTGCCTTGAGCTGCAAAGCGTGGCGTAAAAGGTGTTGAGCTAGATCTCATGTGCATCTGTGTGCGAAAGAAACTGGAGCACCTACGACTTTATCCATAATAAAAAGTGCAATTGTCTGCGACCAGATAGGGCAAACAATCTGGTGGAAGTGTTCTCTAACCTATGTCTGATCAGCACGGTGAACAACATTGAGTATGAGGAGCAGATGGTGGCATGGGACTGCAGAAAGGAGGAATTGGAGGAAGAGTGAAGCACGGGTGAGCTTGGCAAAATATTGGATTGTGTCCTTTTTTTTGTGAATCTAGTGTGCTGGAGTTCAAGAAAGATTAAAAGCTATTAGATTTTGCAGTCAAGTCAAAAAAATTTCTAGTTTATGAAGTCCAATTAGATCTGGTATGTAGTTCAACTAGTTCTGATGCAGGGCTTGATTGCATGCATTTGTTTTTTGAATCTTTTTGGGTGGTATGATGCTGAATATGCTTGGTGGTAAAGTGAGGACAGGCTGATTTGTCCATCCAGGATAGAAGTCTAATAATGTTTTAAAATTGATCAACAATATAAAAGCTTGAAGAAGATTCGTTCAGCATTTGCTAGAAAGTGACTTCATTGGTATCTTCTGTCCTGCTGAATCTGCTTGATGGTAAAATTAGGACAAGCTGATTTGTCCATCCAGGATATAAGCCTAATAATGTAAGCCTAACATGCGAATGTTTACCAAATGTTCACTGGTTGATCTATAAAATTCGTTAAAATTCGTGCTTCTTTGGGCTTCCATAACATTCCCACACCAAGAATTTCAGAACTATGAAATGTGTGAATACATAAAAGTTTGCTGAAAAAACACTATCATTTGAAGGGTAACAAAAAATTTGTGGGGGCTTTATGTTAAAATTTTATTTTATGTGTTTTTCAAAATGTTAAATGAAATGAAAGAAAATCTACCTTCAAAATAATACAAAATGTACCCAAAAAAAAAAAACATTTTCTTGCCATAAATGTACCACTGTAACATGCTTTCCCCTTCAAAATTACAATGAAAAATAATGCCTAAAACTACCTCGCCTGCCCTCTAAATATTATTAACCCCCTAACCAAAATGTGCAAGATCATTTCTAATTATATCATCCTATTTCACAACATCTCAAAGTATGTGAAATTAAAATAAATTGTCATGATTCAAGTGTTGGGTTCGATGGAAAATGAACATGTATTTAATAATTTAAATTTCATTAAAATTAAAAATCAAAATTGATTAATTGACAACTAAGTTGGCTTTGTGTCCTCACATGTTTGGGCAATCATTTTTTGCAATGCACAATTTTCATTATGATGAAGATGTGGGGATTTGACAATAAAAAAAACATCAATATTCTTTGAATGCTTGTAAACTGTTCAATTATAGGTTGTTTAATGCCAAACAAGCTTTGTGTTGTCGTTTTGTTTTCATTATCCACATTAAGATTCCATTTTTTTGGGTTGTTTATTGGTTTCCTAACTTGTTACTATTATATGTTAACATGGAACATAATTTTTAAAAAGTTAGTGACCTTTTGTTTTCATTATCTTCATTGGTTTAGTGACCACTCCATTCCAAGTTCCTAGATATGTTTTCTTTTCTTTTTAAGACCAATATTAACTTGCAAGAAACATTATGTAGCATTGGGTAGAGTTTTTAATGACTAGGGTTCGATCCCTTCATAATGTGATTTGACGAAGACTTGAAACTCTTTAACAATGTGCTATGTAGCCAAGTTTTCATTGTTGGTTAACTATTTTTCGGCAATTTTGAATGCAACCCTAAATACTAATCACCAAAGCTTTGTATTGCCACCCCTAATATGTCACCAATAATATTCATAAAATAAAAATTTCTTTTGTCAAATTTGCACCTATTATAGGTGACTGATTGTTAGGATGAAAAGATTTTGACATCTATTTTGTGTTAACTTGACGTCCTTTAAATTCTCCTTTTACTTCCCAATACCTTTGTACATTTTTCAAATCTATGGTGTGCTTATAACAAGGTGTGTTATACACAATGGCCCTACCATTAATTTAATATCAACAATTGATATTGTATGATAAATTGCTCATAGCTAGGGAAAAATAAAAAATAAAAAATTTCAATGTGCATAATCATGTTGTTGTAATAAAAAAATTGTCATGATTTTTTTAAAAAATTTAACATCAGATTAGTCATGAGGAACCCAAAAGGATCTCACATTAAATGATGACAAGGTATAGGAACCTATCTAAACATTTTAAAAAATTGTTACCAAACCTAAACCAAGAGGGAAATGTTGCAACATGGTTATCAATTTTTTGTACATCTAATGACTTCTTTTTTCTCAAAAAGAAAAGCAATAAAATATTCCATTTTTATATTTATTTTTCACATTTGTGCAAAATTTCAAACCAAAAAAAAAAAAGGGACTCATCGTGACATGTGCATTTGAATGTTTTCAATCACATAGCGACATTTTCAAAAAAATACATGTATTTTTAATGGGTGCCATAACCATTGTTGGAGAAAGTAGTTTCATATTTAGTTTTGTGAGTTATGGATTGGTGACAAAGTCACTTGGGGTTGGGTGCAATATTTGAGGAGCTGGCACAGAGAACAGATGAATGTGAATATTTTTACAATCAAATTAGGATGAATCATCTCACCTAGTCTCTAGGGGGCAAAATCCCTTGAAGGTGCTATTCTCTGTAATGATTCTCTACACCTACAATACCCCTGCCTTACAAGGCAGGGCCTATAAAGCTTTGCAGGGTTTTGATGATCTTTGCCTTCTTCGATGACCAGGTCCAGTCCGTTACTCTTTTTGTTCATCAGCAGCTTTGCAGGACAAGCTGGGTTTCGTTGATGAGCCTCACTGCTTTGGGGGCGTTCCTCCTGCGTAGAGCAGCTGGGGTTCTTTACATTTCTCCCTTTTTGCTCCAGTACAAAAGAAACAAATTGTATTTTTTTTTTGGGTTGAGTTTCGTACCTTACATGCTCTTTCGGCCGTCATAAAAACTTGCCCAACACTTCATTTCTTGTCCTTCATTTCTAGATCTCTCCCCAATCTCTCACGTTCAAACCAAGGTGCAAACTCGTCTGGCAATCGCGTTTGATGAGAACTTGAATTCCAGTGGGAACAAAGGAAAGCGTCCGGCAATGGCGTCTGATGATAAGCGTCTGACAATCCTTAGCATTGATGGAGGCGGGGTTCGCGGTATTATCCCTGCCAAAATTCTCCAAGCGCTTGCCGAATATCTACAGGTAAAATTTTTTGGCGCCCATCCAGCTCAGAAATGTAGATTTTTCACCCATCCCACACACCAAAAAACTGGCAATTCCAGTATGTTCCGTCTGCTCTGACCTCAGGATTCTCATCCCTGTGACATCGATCCTACTTCACAGAGCTCCATTTAGCTGCACAAGTATTGCCAAGTCCTTGAAAATAGTTAAACTCTAACATTCATCAGAGTATTTTCACGTCATCTGTGCCAGGCAGTAGCATGCGTGTTTCTAGCAGGATAATGGTTCCAGGTGATAGAGCGAGCAGACAAGCAGTTTTGGGTTCCAATTCCTCGGTTTGCATGCAATTTAGCTATATAGCATGGTGAAGCCAATATACTAGTCGACTTTGTTGTGCATAGTGGAAGTCAATGTTGTCTCCACCAGGGGACAAACATTGCGTGGTCACTTATTGCTTGGTATTATGCACTTCAGCTACTAGGTACCTCAAGTCAGAACTAAAATTTATGAGGCCTGCAATAGTGGGATGAAACACTCGAATGAAGTGATGATGCTTGTTGGCAGCCAGTGTTCAATTTCATTCTAGTTTTGTTTCAAAACTTAGTGCGAAGCTTGAATTCTTGAGGAAACTGACAGGGGTCTGCTACATCGGGTTGTTGGCATGGTTGGGAATAGCAACTGGAAGGGACCACTCGGGAACCTCATCTATGGGATTACTTTGATTTGATTGCAGGGACCAGCTCTGGAGGTCTCATCACAGCCATGATCACCACCCCCATTCGCAACGGTTCGCAAGATCCTTGTTGCAATGCAACGGAAGTCGTACAGTTCTTTGAGCAAAATGCCCTCAAGATCTTCCCAGAAAAAATTACGTAAAGCATCTCACAGACCCGCCTCTGATCATTTATCGTCAGCAAGCATCAAGCTTGACCTTCACGCTCACGATTTTACTGCTTTCTGAGAGCGTCTTGACAAATTGTGTGCATTGAAAAGTGGACAACTAGGTTCCTTGGTTGTCTAGCATGCGTAACTTATAAGGGGTTTTCCAGTCCTTGCAAGAAATTGAACACCAAATTGCAGCTCTGATTACATGTCTACTAGAAGATCATGTCCATGTCCACAAGTATGCACTGCCCAGCTAGCAGGCGGTGAAGGTCAGAAAGTTTAAGCTGTGCAATGTGCCCGGCAACAAGTATAGCTGATCCTTCACTCAATTTCTCACTAATGTACACCGCAGAATTCTCAACTGTGCGAATTGAGGGTATGTCATTGCAGGAATAACGGCTGTCTTCGTTGGCTTTGGGAGGGATTTGAATCAGTTTTCGGTCCTATATATTGTGCCAGACCACTGAAGAGACTGCTGGATCAGAAGTTCCGTGGAGCGCTTCTGTCTGAAGCTCTCACCAATGTCATCATCCCAGCTTTTGACACCTACCATCAGGTTCCAGTCTTCTTCTCTAACCTAAAGGTACTATTTCTCCTTCTCACGCTAAGCAGGTAGCCTGCTCCTAGTAAGACCCTGGTCGAAGTCCCAGATGCTTCAAGTTGCTGTCAAGAGGATCTTGGGGCTGTAAGATGTAATCATGTAGTGATGAAGATGATACATACTGGGTCCCTTATGTCACAGAACCTTCTCCTATAACATCTAACCTATGTGTGCAAAGTGACGAATCCTGAATGTTTAGAAATTTGTTCAGACTACCAGAGAGAGTTTTCAGGTGTTGATGTGATCTTATGATGATGGATCTTGGGTTCTGATCGTGCTGCAGGGCGTTGATGAAGCAAACCCACTTTATAATGTACGTGTGAAGGATGCGTGTCTGGCTACAACAGCAGTTCCCATACTCCTTCCTGCTGCACGCTTCGCAGGACAAGTTTCAGGTGACCGAAACCCAGCTGACAAGCCAAAAGTGTTCAACGTGATTGACGGAGGAATAGCTGTCAACGATCCGGTTGGTTTCTCTTCATCCCATTTTCTTCAATTTGTACTACCTATGAATATTGATCATTCTCAAAAGCTTCTCCTCTCATATATAAATGCATCGATTTTAAGAATCTGAGATATTCAGCTTGGCCCTGGGCTTTGTGTATCAATAGATTTTTCTCTGGTGCCCTCATGGATCTAGACCCCATGTTGATCAGGATTTCTGTTCAGCGTTGCAATTTGTTTATCTGGTTTCTCTATACCATCATTATGATCTTCTGCAACAAGAACATGGTAGAGCTCATCGGTATTCTTGGATAGTGTGTTACCAGACCTTAGTGGCAGTCACACAAGCAATTGCGCAAGAGCGACAAGAGCGATCACGAGTTTGTACGGTTCGTATTTGAACCTTCGTTGAGCAAAGACTTCCTCTTGGCTTTTTGGGACTTGAATGTCTTCAAATGGGGTCTATGACAATTGCACATCTTCATTAAATCCATTTTGTGCTAACCGAGATTTGATATCCTGGTCATGTGTCTTTGTTTTCCTCAGGACTTCAGCAATTTTTTGGTGCTGTCTCTGGGAACAGGGCAGTATCGAATGCGCTTCCTTGCAAACCCATGTTGGAGTTCTGTAAAGTGGCTGCTAAATCGTTCGGGATCGCCCTTGCTTAGCAGCTTTCTTTCTGCGAGTGAAGATATGGTAGAGTACTATACCTCCATGATACTCAACGCTCATAAATCTGGCCATTACCTTCGAATCGAGGTACCGCTCCTTTAATGAATATACCTTTGTGGATCCCTTTATACTGTGCTTACTCAGCCTTGGGATTAGCTTTACTAAGCTGCGTTTGCCGTTGAGCTGTGTTGCACAGACCCATAGCTTGAAGGCACCTGCATACTGGAGAATAGATGACGGGACAATAGAGAACTTGAATGAGCTGGAGATCACAGCAGTTGAACTCCTCCGACGCCATAACGTCTCCAGACGTAACGTTACTTCTGGGGAGCCTGAGGGCATCATCAATGACAAAACAGCACTTTATAGGTAGCATGAACATGAACACATCTGAAATTTTTTTGGAACATTTCTGAGCTCCACACAAGTATTTTGGGAACCTTGTCAGCCAATAGGTTAAGCCGGTACTCGTCTATGAGAATTAAATGGTGTGTCTCAGGCGACATGCACAATTCAGAAATAAGTGTGCCATGGGGTCTACAATAAAAATCTTTGGATTTTTAAGTAAGCAGCAGCCTGTTGCCTTGCCCCCTCCTACTAGTTTTGTTGGAATTTGTCCATGTCAACCTTCAAGTAGCCGGTTTGCTTTATGTGAAAAAACACCCCACCGTTCCACTTGCTGGCAGACATGAGGTCAGTTTTTTCTTTCTCTCTTGATGTTGAGTAAATATCAACCTTGTGTGGATGCTGGCGGACAGTTTTGCTTGGTTGTTGGTTGAAAGACGGCGCAAGTGGCGAAAAACTAACTGGCCAAAAACTGAAGACCACTCTGGTAAGGGAAAAAGCCCGCGTGATGAAAAAGAAGGGCAGGATGAAACCCCGGGGGATGGCACAGAAGTACAAACGCCGTTCAATTGGTGGTTGGCGGTTGGTTGTTCCATAATGAGAACGGCGGTTGGTGGGTGTTGTTCGATGATGGGAGCAGCTATAATTGTCGTTGTGTGTTGTGGCTTATATTTTATCAAGTGTCTTGCGGTGTGGTTTCTAAATGTTGTACTTGTTTAGAGTGTTTGCTTACCATCGCAAGAGGAGGATGGAGCTTTTGAGCTAAGTTTTAGAGGGCGCTGTTTATGGAGCGGATGGGGGCATTGCTATTTGAAGGGTTGCAAGTTCTCTGCTGAGCAGGGAAGTCTCAGTGTGTTTTTTTCAACTTTGAAGGTGTTGAAAGAAAACTCTTGGAAAAGATAATGATGGAGGAAAATGTGGGCATTGTAGTCAGATTCTTAGCTAGGTGTAGTTGTCGGTTTGAACTTCTCTTATGTTCACATTTGTTTAATGCTGCACATATGTGTCAACAGCAACAGCTCAGGGGTCGCTCCAAGGAATTGATGAAAGGCTCAAGGGGTTTCGGGATCGATTTTTATGGCATAAAGTTGTGATCCCCTCTGTCATTGTTATGTTGTCTTTGTTCTGAGGCTGGGGAGAGAGAGAGTACCCTCATAAGTGGGAGCTCCGGAGTAAGACCTTGTTCTGGGAAATTGTTTCCAAGGTCAAACAGTTCAGTGATACCAGAAGTCTGTCTTAGCTCTGTTTTCTGCCAAAGCCAATTATCTGCCTTACATTCTTAGTTCAAGTACGAAGCTAGTGGTTTTTCTACTGTGGATTGTGTCTTATCTTGTGATGTTGAGAAGTGTTGTTTTGTGGACATATGGGGACAAGTTTATGGGAGCTGGGGAGTGTGTGAGATCATGACTAAGGTTGCCATAAAAAGGATCTGTGCTGCTCAAGAGAGTGAAATCGGAGAGGTCTGATCTTTGGAGGCCCATAGGTTAGCAATTTAGTCTTGTTTTTCAAAAATAGAAGCTTTGTGGTTCTGCTCTTAGGTTGCAGACATTGTGTATGAGCTTTCATATCTGTATTTCCTCACTCATTTACGGACACAGTGGGAGATTTTGGGCCCCTGTCTTTTTTGTTACACCTGCCTTGAGAACAAGACATATTACATATACTCAAGATCACATGTACAAATGCGCACATACTCCAACATGAGCGTGTTTTTTTTGGGTCATATGAAGAACTCATGTTTGCTAACATTTATTTCTTTGGTTTATGGAATTCTTATATTTGGACTCCCAATGTTGTTTGTTCACTGGAAATCTTTTGTACACGCATTTGGGGCTGTTGAAAAAGATTCTATCTTTGGTGACCTTGGAGGAAATTCAAAATCTGCAGAGGAAACAACACCACCAGAACATGCTCCCAACTTGAGAGACTAAAATGGAATCTAAAAGGAGGAAAAAGTTGCTGCAGACGTTGCTGACTTCCAAGGCTGAAACATTGGAGAATAGAAGGAAAAGGTTTAGGCCATGATTTTGATCTTCATATGTTGCAATTCTCTCCATTCATAATAGTCTCATTTTTCAGCCAGTGTGCCCCAGCCTATGTGTGTTGGCCCAAGTGCGATCATCTTACACACTCTGGGGGATAGAACTCTTCAAAAAAAAACCTTTCCAAGGGTGTAATTAGGCTTTTTTTTTGGGTCAATTTTGTGAGGTAAGTAGATTTGCAATCATCCACAAAAGGACTTAGCCAAATTTGGCTACAGGTCACAGAGAAAAGTAATTTTTTCAAACCCTGTTATATATTGGCAACACGCTGTACATATGGTCTAAACATGGTGATATCAACTGTTTTTCCTTAAAATATAACAAATTTGTACAAGTCTCAATTGTGTTTTTATGTCACCAAGTGATGAAATTTCACTACCAAAACAAACTTGGCTCTAATGGACACCACCCTTCATAAAACCCATATGTGAAAATCTATTTGTTAAGGAAGGTTGTTTGTTTGTTTGTTTTGTTTCTCATGTTGACATCTCCCAAAACCCACCCCTACCCCCCTTTGCAGCCCACACACTTTGTATTGTTAGAAAGCCCTTGATGAATATGGGTGCATCAAGGTTGCTTTATAATGTTTAGACCCACGATGCAAAAGTTATTGAATGTTGAATAACTTTGTCAAAGAAAATTCAACAAAATCAAAATAAGAATGTGGGGGCAAGTTCCTCATTTGTGAGATAAAGAAAATATATTAAGTGTATCACAATCCATTAATATTATAGAATCATAAAGCAATAGAGAAACCTAATGGAAATTACCTTGTATTCTTCACTTGCGATGTTCACACCTTAACAACATCTGTGGTACTATCAACATATACCTTTACATGTACATGTGATGAAACTCATTGTGCAATATATCTTGTAATGTATTAATGGTTTTATGTGTTAACTAAATAGATATTTACAATTTCAACTATAGTTACATTGGTGTGAAACATTTTGAATATGACTATTAGGCATTTGAAGGTTCTTTTAGTTATCTAATATATGTTTCTGGGACAAAGATTGAACGAAGAAAAGCCACCACATGGGATGATGTAACAAGCTTACAATTTTGAGTACTTGGATGTTTGTAAATACAATTTGTAACTTTTGTTAGACTTTTCTGTTGATGCTATTGGAAACTTTCACATGTACAAATTGATTTTCAGATGATAAGATAATAGAAGGAACATTGTTATAGAATATTTACCCTAAGACAACTATGGGTGACCCAAAATTGTTTTTATCAAGTTTGATCAGCTTATCACATGTCCTATTATGAGTATATGCAATTGTTGTATGGATGCAACACATCCTTTGAGCTAGGACTGTTGAGGGGTGAACAAAGCCAAACATTCAAATGGGAACTTAATGATGAGTTGCAAGAACTCTTTTCAAATTAAAAAGGTTCGATTAGGGAGGTGGACTAAGGATTCACAAGTTCTTAGACTTGTGGATATGGGATTCAAAGCCCAACCCAACACCATAAGATTCAATCAACTCAACATATATCAAGTCCCAACTGCAGAATTTCAATAGCTAGGACAGTAACTATTGTCAACTAGCTACTTATTTATATATTCTGAATGCTAATGGATAAGTCACATGAATTGTAAAGCTGCAATTCACTATATATATGGTGTAACTCAATGGCAGAGTTCTATCAAAACAATTCATTTTTAACTACTATGCAACTCCATTATATTTACACCCATTATGTCATGCTAATATCATTAATTGTCATCCATCCATTCAAATTTGAGATGTGGCACTATGAAAAATTTTGAACATAAATTTTTTTTTCAAAATATTAACTTCTATTAGGCACTATGATTGTTAATGATGGTTCAAAATTGTGACATGTGGCATAATAAAAATAAATGCCACATGGCATATTAATTGTATTTTGAAAAAAATAATATATATTAGTAACTAAGTACGTCATACATAACCATAAGTAGGTAGGTAGGTTGGTAGATCTTAAGACCTTATACATACCTATGTACTTACTTAGGACCTAGTTACTTACCTAAATAGGTAAGTAGGTAGGAAAATACAAGATTAAGTAAATTAAAAAATAACCATGAAAATATATATTTTTTAATTTTATGTTTTACTTTTAGGGTTAAGTTTTTGAATTCATCCCAAAATGGCACATGTATTTTAATGTAAAAACTAAGAAAACATGTCTTCTTTATTCAAAGATAAAACTTATGGGTTAACTATTTAAATTTTTATTTAGTTACAAATTGAATTATAATTATAGAAATATTTTCCCACATGTTTTGTGCTTTTTTTTCATTATATAAGTTATACAATTAAATTACTAATTATATGATAATTAAATATGCAATTAATTATTTGAATAGTGATTTGAATTTTATTTTATTTAGATAATTAGTTATCAAAATAGTTTATTCGATTTTATGAAAAGTAATTATCTGAAACATAAACTTTTGAATTAAATATATGATAATTCATTATCTGGATTAATTATTTGAATTAATTAACCAATGATCTAATTATCTAAATTGATTAGTCTACTTCAAATAATTATAATTAGTTAGATCATGAATTAGGTAATTAATATCAAATAATTTTTAAAAATTCTAATTATATTTTTTTAAAAATTAATTAATCTAATTTATTATTATTTATTTCAAATATTTCATTATCTAACTTCAGATAATTTGTTATCAGTTTAATTGATTATTTCATGATAATTCAGTAAATTAAATATTAATTAATAAGTAATAAGTAATAAATTATTGGGAAATTAATTCATTATTAAATATTAAATATGAATTTGGGTAGAAAACATCAAGGTATAAATAGGAATATCCATATGTACACTAAATTGAATTTTAAATATAATATACATTTTTTTAATTATCACATTTAAATTAATTATACATATCCAAATAATTAATTAGTTGAGGAATTTAGTTAATTAATGAGTTGGTAGTTATTGATGAATTAATAATTATTCTAAATAATTGATCTAATTTATTATGAAATATCCCCAACTTGGATAAATATTTATATTATTATTATTATTATTTATTAAATTTAAAATTAATGTGAAATTAATTACATGAATTACATTTATTCATTTATATTAATAGTCAATTATTTAATATAATCGATAAATTCATAATAAGTAAGTATATTAAACATAGTTAATATTTAATAATCAAATTATTGAAACAATAATTCTTTATAAAACATTACATATGAATATGTATCCTTATTAAGTTATAAGTAGTTACATTATAGTCACATAACATAGTTGAATAATAGTACTTTAGTGATGGCACACTAATGACCCTACTAATTATGTCGATGTGAATCATAATAAAAAAATAGTTGCAAATGTATCACATAATCGGTGGTGGAAATGTGGACACATGGCATGATCGCATGTATGTATATTGTACACTAATTGTAACATAGTTGTTGCATTAATCAAACATTTACAACAATTTTAAAATAATTGTCACATGTAATTACAACACAACTTGTGTGAAAGTCAAGTATGGTTGATTACATATGTATGTATGATGTGTATAAATTACTATATAGAAGATCCATTTTGAACTCACTTGCAACTATAATACAACTAACTAATTTTTTTACATGATAATTTATTTATTAATACCCCATATTTCCAAAAGGATAGTTGCACAATAGTTATATATGAATTGTTTTTTGAGTTTTAGTCGCAATGTAATGTGGTTTCCATAGACACAATTTCTCATAATGAATTTGTATTTTACATGTCATAATTTTTTAATAGGGATTCAATTTGAGATTATTAACTTGAATATGCATATGATGTATGTATTTGTTATGCGTAATTTGTATAATTTACAAAATTAAAAGATATAAGGACTTCTAAAGTGAAACATATGAACTTGCAACCTTAACAAGTTTCATATATGGATTTTTAAATGGTGGATTGATATCATAATTGTTAGGGACACCATTTTAATCAAACAATATATTAGTAAACTCAAGTTTTAAGGATTTTGTAACATATCAATTGTAGGTTAATCTTATTGGATGTTTTGTTCAAGTTTTTTGTGAGTGTTAAAATAGGAGTCTTTTCAAAAGTCCATATCATTATAGAAAAATGTTCATTTTATGTTGGGTTTGTGCACATTTGTATCAAACACAATTTATCTTTAGAAAGGCATAAATATAAATGAAAAATAAATCCTTGAAATTAATGGATTGTCAATGTTTTATTAGTTAATCCTTCTAAGGCTCCAAAACAATACAAAGGAATATGGAATTTGGGTGATGTTTTCGTGGGTCACTTTGTGAACCACTATAATTTGCACTTGCCTTAAAATATATCAAACCAAATGGTGCCACTTAATCTTGTGGTTCTAATAGTGTTAATGTTATCATGTGGCATTTTGCAATTGTGTTGGTGGGGGGGGCGGTGGAAAATCCTTTATCCTAGCCTAAGTCACCTAAAAATCTAGGCCTAGGCTAGAAGGTTGGGTTACTTAACCTAGGGGTGAATGCATGGTTGAATGGCTCATTTTTAACAAATATGAATTCTATACAAATCCATATCAAGTTTTTTTAAATGACCAAATGGATATGGTTGTTAATTATATGATTTCAATATTGTAATTTTTGACTACCAATTATTCACCCAACTATGAAACCTCTTAAACCTAGGTCAAAAATTATATTAAAAGGGTGAAACATAATAAAAAAAACAAAGGGTGCCAAGGTAAAAGTCCTTTTCCAATGATTAGACATGACATGTGTCATTTTTGTGTTGGTTTATAATTTATAATTTAATATTTTAAATACCTAGTTTAACATTGCATGTTAGATATATAAATACATTTTGATTTTATGTCATCTATATTGTGCATTCATGCCCTTTATGACGCACTCCCAAGTCCCTAGTTAGTCCCAAGTTAAGACTAAGTTACTCAAGTCACGAAATTGTGAGGGGGGACTCGAGGCACGCTCCCAGATTTCAGCACTAAAAGGGGTAGAAGGGCATGCTCAAGCTCCGGGATGGGACTAAGAAGAAGTGACAAGCCATTCACTTATTCGAACCTACATCAAACCAACCAAGAAGTTGGTTAGTTCACATTCTGGAGCACCTTTGGTGCTAGGACAAACCCGGGCAACTCTAGACTCACTTGACTCACCACGGCCTGGACTTGGGGGAAACCACCACCTTCCCCCATACAGTATATTCTGCGCCTCTCCACAACACCCACATCTGAATGGTTTTTTGTCCTGGGACTCCCAAGGAGGAGTCCCGAAACGCACTAGAATTAAGTCGATTCCCGACTTTTAATGGTCGGGAGTCAAATTGTCAATTTGACTCCCGGTCCTTCTTTTGGCCATAACTTGTGCTGCAGATCCAAATGGTCCATGCGAGGCCATTTTCGACATTTACACTTTAATAGTTTTCTAATGATACAAAGAACACCCCAATGTAAGGTGTTTTGACCCCTACAATCGAACTCTGAAATTTTGAAAGTCCCGAAGGACTCCCAAGTCCCAATTTCGAGAGTGTGAGTTTCATCTTCACACTTCCCTTAAAGTGAGGTTGCAACACTTTATCACATAAATATGAACAACTTTAATTAAAACCACATTTTCAAAATTCATAATTTTCAAAATCAAAAGCAGTTTGTAAAAAAAATTCATCAATTAAAAAATATTATGAAATTAAACAATTTAAATCATCAATGTCAAATCCTTTCCAATTTTTCAAAAGGAATTAGACATTTGGTAGAAAAAAGGATAAAAAAAAACAAGGATTGTCCACTTTCAAAGTTTGAGTCTTTGAATGTGCAAAAAATAAAAAAATTTGCGAAGATTTAAAGATGTAAACTTTGTAATTAATGGAAAATATTTCAAAAACATTTATGACAATCCAAATTATAATGTTTCCTTGTGATTTTTCAAACATACAAAAATGTAGGTTTAAGCAATGTCCATTCACTTATGTGACTCCTTTGACTTTATTTTTACCCAAAAGTTGTTAATCTCATCTATCATGGTGGATGCCACCTGGAAATTCTAAAATAATACCTTATAAAATCCATGTGAATGAAAGCTAAGGTGAAGATTTTAAAATTATGTTCATCATGCACAAATCTTTTGAAAAACAAAAACAAATCCATTTCAAAAGGAATAATAATGGATTATGTTTTCAAATTTTGACCTTTCAAATGTTCATAACTACCATTTTGATAAGGTTTTAAGGGAAAAAATTCACACTTAATTTTATTATTTCATTTTTCATCAAATTTAATCATTATTTAACCATTTTTTTAACTTGAAAAGTTCACTATTACTATTTATGAATGAATTATTTTCAATATATAGTTTTACAAATGTGTTAATAATCATCATGTTAATATACTATTAATTTGTAATAGAGAAATTCAAATTTATGTTATTCACCACAAGCATTTAAACACAATGCACCTTGTAGAAATGAAAATTGAGATCAAAAGTGAGCCATTCAACCATGCATTTTCACCTAAAAGGCAACCTAAAAACCTATGGCTAGACTAAATCGTCAATTTAACCTAATTACCTACACACTATGTCAAAATATGGCATGATAGGATTCCCTAAAAGTATTTTTTGTAAAGTATTTTTATAGTGCCATAAACATAGAATTGTCAAATGTTCATTTTCAAAGTAGAAAAATCATCTTTTTCCAGAAGGTCATTATAGGCCACCTATTAATGCATCCCGAGTAAAATGTTGATGAAAAAATATAAAGATTCCACAAAGGTCATGGTGTACAGGACTTTGAATTTAATAAAAAAATTGGTACTACTTTTAAAAGTCCCCAAACATACATGCACCATTTTGAAATGGTTTGGAAACCTTTATTTTGAATTGAAACAACATTATAATCCATAAGGGTCCAAAAAAATATACCTTACATCTTTTTATGGACATTCTAACTTGCAAATTACCTAGCCTACTTAACTTAATTACTTAATCCAACATAGGCTACCTAACCTACCTTAACCTAACCTACCAACCTAACTTCTTGCTTAACTACCTAATTAAACCACCTATCTTAGATAGCCCACTTACCCTACTTAGTTTAGTTACTTAGCATAATTACCTCCTTACTTAACATACATGTTAAAAGTTATTTTAGCAAGTTTAGGCTACCTACCTACATTACTACAATTCATAGTTTTTAAAGTTATCCAAATTGACTACCTTGTCTGACTTGATTAATGACATGTCCATTTTGACTAGAGGCCCATCCTAAATGACATTTGTATTTCTTGATTAGTGAATTTGACTAAATTAATGTATTTGATTATCTACCAAGTTGAACAAAAAATTAATTTTTTTGGTCAAAATGGTCAATGAGTCCTAATCAAGTGGGACATTTAATCAAGTTGGACAAAGTGGAATGACGTGCTTGGTCAAAATGGTTTTTTAATCAAATTGGACATCCCATGTTAATTAATAGGCCAAGCAAGCTATTTATTACCTATGCTAGGTAATAGACCTAAATAGGTAGATAGCCTAGGCCTATCTACCCACCTTACTATTACCTTGGCTACATAGGTAATTTAAGTCAACTTATCTATTTACTTAAATCTACCTACCTTTGTACTTACTTCCTCCCTCTTACGTATTTACATATTTACCTCCTACCTTTTATATCTAAACCTATCATCTTGCAACCTACCTACCAATTTACTTATTAATTACTTAATTTTCTTACTTACCTACGTAAATAGTCATGTGAAATATAAAACTTGACAAAAATTGTCACCTTTTAAAGGTGTAGTCCATTCATAAGGATTTGGTTTATCATTGTGAAGGTGAGGGGTTTAATTCCTTATATTTGTAACATATGTCCATGCATAAGGGACTAAGGTACATAAGATAGATTAAGGTAGTTAAGTAAGCTAACTTAAGTAGGCTATGCTAAATATGTTAGGCTAGGATTTACCATCTATGTACCTACTTACTTTTTATGACCCATTTAAACATATTTATTATCTACCTACTAAAAAAATTGTAATAATAATCCAGAAAATAAATGATTTAAATATAAATATAAATTTGATTAATCAAATGATCCATTGTTTACAAATCAAAATGATTGATCAAATAATCTTTTATTTTGTTAATAAAAAAGACCACCCCAATCATAATGGTGGGTTGAAGTTACAATGTTGTTTTCCATCAAGTATCTTTTATTAGCTTTACCATGAACTTTTTTTTAAAACTACAACAATTAATGGTCCAAAATTAAAACTCTCCCAAAGTTCATTCCCAATTTTCTTGCCATACACATAATTCAAACTACCTTTACTTCTATCCTGATTATCAGCCCAACCTCCATTTTGCCCATAGTGATAACACATTTTAACCCCATGTTGATAACACAAGTTTGCCTTTAACATTTTGTAATAGTGTTGACTATGTAATGTAACTGCTTTCATAGCCTAATATACCTAAGTTTATAGCTACATACCTAATTACCTAACTTAGTTTACACTAGAAAATATCACCCAAATGTAACCAATTGTAATTGTTATTTTCAACTAATTCTAATTGTCTTTGCAATTATTTTGCACCCTTGACCATTCTTGCAACTATGTTATAACCACATTAGCAATTAATGACTTCTTCATCCTATATTCTAGAATTTTTTTAATCCATGATCATGTCCATATGTCTTATTATTTACAAATAGTTACACAACTAAGGTGTAGCCTTTAATGGTATAGGGCAAACCCATCCTTGGGTGGTACCATTAGGAACCACTTCAAATAATGGTTAAATAACCAAAAATAACCAAATCATTTTTCTAGGCCCTTCCCGTTAAATGTTTTCACAATTATGAATTATTATTTTTTCATGTTTATCATTGCATGCTCTAATATATGGTTTGAAGTTTATTTGGGGATTTAAAAATTTAAAAAATTTTAAAATTTTATATTCCTAATTCAAACGGCCCCTTAAAAAATCAATGGCCTCAATTTTAAAAATTCATAACTAAATCATATTTGATCAATTAATTTCCAAATAAAAATTTAAAAATAAAATGACTTCCAAATTACATTAGGAAAAACAATCATTAAAAAAATCAAAAATCATGTTCCAAATTTGTGTTCCTAACCACAAAGTTCAAGGAAAAAATAGGCATTACATTCTTGAAACGTTTTCTAAATGCAATGATTAGAAACATTGAAATACACAATATTTTCAATATTATTGACATTGTAAAATTTATGGACTCCAATATATGTATTAAAAAAATTATGAAAAATTTCATTTAAATGTTTCCTATGATTTTTCAAAGTTCAATGGGTCTAAGACAATCAAGGTGTGATGTTCCTAGTGCTACCACACAAGGACATGACTACCTTATACATATTTGGATTTTAGGAAACTTTTGAAAGGTGTATACTTTTGTTAAATTCTAACAAAGGTACAATGGGGATATGTTTCCATTAGTATATTTATAAAATTGTATTTAAGCAAATTAACTAATTACTTACCTAATTAAAATAAGTTGCCTATTTATTAATTAATTGATGATTAGTTAATTACATCAATTATTAATTGATTGATTAATAATATTTAATCTCTAATGATTATTCAATATATTAATTTCTTTTTATCTGAAATATTAATCAACTATTTATAAATAACTAGTTAGTTAATTACCTATCTACTTAGTTATATAATTTACAAAATTAAAAAGGGGGATGATGAATATAAAATTTAAAAAATTAATTGCAACTTCAATTTTTATTGCATATGTTTTGAATCCTCCATTTTCATTGTGAGAACTATGTAATGAAAAGGTTTTGTCTTACACTTTCACATAAAAAAATAAATGTCGATTGGGATGAACCAATTAAAGGACTTTAACCCTTTAAGGAATTTAAGCCTAAAAGTTAAAGTTTTAAAAAAGTTTAAATATTTATTTACTTCCCTGACCTACATAATTACATAATTATACCTATTTACTTACGTAATTAGTTAGACCTACCTACTTAAATATTAATTTAAATTCATTTTTGGTAAAATTCAAAAAATGCCATATGGCATATTTGTATTATTCCATGTGTCACAATCTAAAACCATCTAAAATAGATGATGATGATCCATTATTTATTTTTTAAATATTTTTTTTAACCTTTTTCATTTGCCACATGTCATTATGTAAGTTGTTGATTTTTATGGATATATAGAGATGGCATTCAATAAAATATGAATGTTAAAATATTTGTTGACCATTAATTTCATTTACACTTATAATTAATGTTTTATACAACTTGTCTAATGCAACTAAATATTTTTTAATAGTAAATGTTGTTGGGCAAAAACGTTCTTGGGTGAACCACTAAGAACATCACACCTTGATTTTCCTAAACCTATCGAAATTTGAAAAATCATAGGAAACACTTAAATAAATTTTTCATAAATTTTTTTAATGAATACATTTATCAAGTTCCATAGATTTTGAAATTCTAATAATATCAAAAATATTATGTATTTTGATGTTCCTAATCATTGCATTTAGAAAAAGTTTTTAAAATGTAACACATAGCCACCCTTCCTTGAACTTTTTGGTTAGGAGCATAAATTTTACACATGAATTGACAATTTTCTTGGGAATGTTTTTCCTAAGGTAATTTGGAAGTCATTCTATTTATAAATTTTTATTGGGCAACTAATTGAATAAGTATAATTTAGTTATGAATTTCCAAAGCTAAGGCTATCAATTTTTAAAGGGCCATTTTAATTTAGAAAACAAAATTTTAACAATTTTCAATTTTTCAATTCCAAAATAAACTTCAAGCCATATATTAGGTGCACGCAATTAATAAACATGAGAAAAATATAATTTGTAAGTGTGAAAACATTTAAAGTAAAGGGCCCAGGAAAATGATTTGTGCGTTTTAATTTGGTTCCTTAACCATTCCTTGAGGTGGTTCCTAGCGGTCCACCCAAGGATGATTTCTCTCCATTTACAACTTAAATATAGTTACAAATGGTAATTTTTTTTCCCCTAATTTTCTTCTAATGTTACCAACTAACTATCTTTTGACCTATCTACCTAGTTAATTTACATAGTTCACATGTATTTTGCTATTTAGCTTATGTACCTATAATTTAGTTACCTTATGTTACCAACTACCTACCCCGCCTACATAGTAACTTACTTACTTACCTACTTAATATTTTCCTAGCCTAGCTTAACCTAGCTAGTCTAGTTACTTACCTAACTACTTAACGATTTACCTAGTCTAGACTTTGAGGTGTCTAGCCTAGTTATCTACCTAGCTTAATTATCTAAAGGGTGAAAGCATGGTAAAGTAGACATAAAAAATAGTTATCTCCAAAGCAATCAAAAAAAGTCCAATTTTTGATAAAAGTAGACGAAAGTATATTGAAAATAATTTAAAATATCAAACTAAAAGCATGGTCAAATTGAGTTTCAAACCTACTTTTCCATTAGAAGTTTGATGTATTTTACTATAATACTTAAATATTGAGAATTTACAAGTACATTTTAGGGTTATATCATGTTGAAAATGGAGATATTCAATAATTCATCTACTTTCACCTACTTGTACAAGTTTGGACAACTAAAAAAAGTAAAAAAAAAATAGTTATTTTTAAAAGATCTACTTGAATGCATATTATATATGTGATTAATCAACATCATTGTGATAAAATTAAAGATAATCCTCAAATTAATCATTAAATTTTTAAAAATCTATTTTCAATACATTAAAACTTATTTATGGCTACTTGTTTTTTTTTGTGACAAGGATAAAAAATTGTCTATTTTACCATGCTTTCATCCTAAAGGACTTACCTACCTAGTTTTACTTAACTTAACCTAGTTTAAGCTAATTGATTACCTAGTTTAATATACCTACCTTGACCACATAACCTAAATAATTAGCTTACATACCTATTGGTGATTTAATCATCATTGTGTAATTGGTAAACTTAATATATAGCTGGTTATAACAATTGAAAAAACAATTGGGTTTTCATCCATTAATGGATGCACAATTAATAATGGATGACAAATGTTCAATTTTCTTGTACATTTCCGTCGAAGCATACAACAATTACAAAGTGTAGTCACATTTTCAACTTAAATATGGTTTTGCCTAGACATAATCACATATGTGACTACAAACATTCATGACTATGATAATATGTACACCTATCATATTAGTTATAGTTGTAAAATTAATTGATTTGAACACTAGCTGCACCAACAATTGTAAACAAAAGGTTGAAATGGATAAGATTTCTTATAGTGTGTGTTACAATGGCAAGGAGTTTGTCCCCTAATGTGAAGGCCATAAGGGGATCGAATCATTTTTCTTGCAATCGAAAGAGCTACCTACCCTAGCCCTTGCTAGGTGGGTTAATGTTTCTATGCTTCCTAGGCTCCTTAAGTTACCTATGTATGCATTTAACTTATGTGGCAAAACTTATATAGCCTAAACTAAGGACCCTAGCACCTAGGTGGCCTAGGTTAGGCTGCCTAAGTACCTAGTTTATCAAGTACAACTACATTATTATCATTTTTGACTAATAAATGACATTTTTCATGTCATGTTCGAAATGATTATATGTTTTTTTCAACTCATTCAATATTGACTATGGAACCTTTAGTCATATGTGTAATTTATTATTAAAAATCAATTGTAAAATGAATCATATTTTCAAATTTCTTGTAATGATTAAATTATAATTTGTACCCAACAACCAATATATGGGGACCTTATATTTTTTACACACAAATTTTTTGAATTCAAGGAAGATTGGCCTTCCCTAAAAGAATATTCCAAACCTATGCACTTAAATTCATTGTTTTTATGTTTTACCCCATCACACAATGTCCCAATTGTAAATTTTCAAACATTTATGAGACCTTTTTCAAAGTCATTTTGATGCAAATTTTATACCTATGAGGATGACAATTTTGTATTAAAAGTGATAAAACAAGTTTAAGTTCAAGTTGGACAACTAACAAGATGGTAGACAAGTAAGAAGAAAATTTAAAAGGGCATGGAAAATGGGATGATTATGATGGGTATGTTCATGTTAAAATGACCCACAAAAAGTGTAACCACTATTTAATCTTTCACCTTCTTAAATGACAATAAGTCAAATCAATATTGAATGTTTGGTCTATTTATATATAAAATTTTAATATATTATGAAAATTTTAATTAATTTTATGATGAATTCAATGAATATAGAATACCCATAATCATTTTTTAATATAATGTAACCAAAGCTTTCATTGCTAAAGGATTGAACTAAAAAGATTTGAAATGATTTGAAAATGATATATTTATGAAAAATCTTTTATATCATAATAGGTAGGCAAGTTCACATTTTAGAGTTGAATATTTCATATATCTTTTCTCAAGATTCTAACAATTACATTAAAATGTAATTAATTTATTAATTTATTAAGTACAAACTTGAATATTGGTTAATAAATTTTAAAAAATCCAAAGTCTTTTTCTTCATAATTACTTAATGCCAATTTCCTACTTATTACAAGAAAAACCTTTACATAATAGTTAACCACATTATTTAATTTTTTTTTCAATTGTGTTGTTGGTTAAAAGATGATAGGTCATGAGAATATTTAGCCAAATTTGGTGATATTTAAAAAAATGAAAGTATAAACTTTTAAGCACCTTTTCATATTGTAGGCAACTGTGGTGATTTTTGGTGATTTTTTTGAATAAATTTTCATTTTTTTCATGGAAGATTTTTAAAAATGAATTTGTGACAAAATATTGTTAATTTTTTTTTCCACAAAATGAAGAAAATTTCCCCCCAAAAATCACTAACACCATCTTATTTGGGTCCAAAGTCTTTAAGGTATACCAAAATCTTGTCACAACGTCACCTTTTTTTGTCTTTTTTACCTAGTTTTTTTTACTATGTAAAAACAAATTATGGATGATTATGATGGAATTTAAAATTGTAATGGTTTAAAATATAGTCCTTTTGAAAATTTTGACAACTTTTGAGTCATTATTTTTTATGGGGATCAAAATATAGGGTAAAAAAGGATTGTAGTAGGGACTAGGCCTTTTTCATCCTCTGTGGTACACTTTAAAGGATTTTCACCCATTTGGTCAAATTTTTTTTTGTTAACTTGTAATTTTTTTTTAAATATTTTTTTTATAGTCCAATCCAATTTTGTCACATCATCTTGATTAGTTAACCCATTATTTTAAAACAAAACATTAAAAAGTTGGGTCTTAGTTGTTTTAGTTTGGATGCACTATAATTATATTACTTGTGCTCATGGGATGGTTCTATATTTAATATTTTAAATGTTATACATATGTGAGGAATGTGGGATGAATAGAGCCTTGAGGAAGAGGAACATGATGTGTCACATTATAGAAACTAACTATCGTAATTCATGAAAAAAATAAAGATCACAAGATAGTTCTTATACATTTGCAAATTTGCATTGACACCTAACATCTTTTTATATAGAGAAACATGTTGACCTTATGGTTGAAAGGAAAGGGAGCAAGGAATAATTGTAACAATGATGAAATGGGCATACTTTGGGCATACTCCAAACATGCCCATCAATGATGAACATTTTTCATATATTTGTAGGCATGGAATTCTTACTTGCAATGCCTTTTTGCTTGAAAAATTAATTGAAGCTCAAGTTTCACCATTTTTTCTATTGGTTGATGAGTCTACAAATGAAAAATTGGAACAACACTTGGTTATGTATGCATGCTTATAGTATGGTAGGGGGCCTCTTGTTTTAGAATTTGTGGACCTTATTCTTCTTGATTTAGGGGTGCAAGAAAGGCTATGCATGAATTTGTGTGCTATTTGATTCAAAAGATGCGTTTGGAAAATATACAACTAGTGGATATTGTCCCTAATGGGCATCTTCCATGACAATTTTAAGGCAAGGTCAAGGTTATATGAATGAAAGATGATATCCCACACCATTTTGGAGTTCATTGGATAGCACATAAGGAGATTTTGGCACCAAGGGCTCAACAAGGACTTTTCTTGTGGATATAGTTGCCACTCATGCATATATGAGCGGGTTGGGAGGTCATCTATCCAACACAAAGAGTTTGCAACACTTTTGGAAACTACATTGAAGAAATATTTCTTGTTCTATTTTGATATCATGATGTGCATTGGTTGTCCAAAAGAAAAGTTTTAGAAGGTGTTTAGTACATTACATGCTTGCATTATTCGAATTTTGCCAAGAACAATCCATCAACTGGTATGTGAAGATTGTTGAACTTTGCAATTCCAAAAAAATTTAAAGATTTTTGTTTACCTAATCATTCTTGTTGAATTAATTAAACTATTTCATTATAACCATGTGGATATTATTGCAATTGGATTCACTTTGGATGTCACCATTTCAAAGTGCCACTACCTAATTGAAACACCAATATTCCAAGGACAATTTTTCCAAGAAGTTGTATTTAAACACAAGTGACGACACTTATTGATGAGGATGGTATTTCACACAATCATGTTTTGCATGTTGATTTTATTCATGGTTATCGGACTAGTGGAGACTTAGAGGATTGTTAAAAAATTGGAAAAGATTGCATCTAACTACTTATATAAACAACTTAAAACTTTACATTCAATGTTCATGGATATATCTAATTTTACTACTATTAGTTGATGATATAGAGAGAGGGAAACTTTAGAAGATCGGCTTGATAAATTATTCATCAATTTCAATTATAATGAAAAATGATTACAAAAGTAAGTTAAGGCTGAAGACCTAAGATCCATTGAGACAATCATCACTGTGCAAAAGTGAGCTCCACTCCAAAGGATTGATCCCACATTTTTTATATTTGGAGTGGCATGAAGAACCATAGAATTTTAACTTTAGAGATATAATTTGTGATTGATTATCTTATTTATTTGATGTCATTTTGTAGATTTTAAAATCTGAATATATCTTACTTTTAATATTAATGTGTAGGTTGTTAAATAAATGGACTTCTTATTCCATGCATATTCACCAAATGTGTGGCAGAAAAAATTGAAAGGCTATAAAATTCATGGCCTTTCCATGTGAAGTGCACAAAAGTCCAATGCATCCTTAAAGAAAAACACTATTACTAGCCCTTTTATTTTGGAAATGTCCTCACCTTGGGGCTTTTTGCACAAATAATACCATATTTTTTGGGTTTCTTTTCAGGATTACAAATATCCCACCCAACAAATAGGGTCTTTTAGTCCAAATTTAAGTTTTCCCAGGTTAAATATATAGCCAAAAAGAGGCTTCACCCTAGAAGGTGAATGTAGCCATGTTGGTGCTTGTTCACCATGGGCAAAACCTTAGGCCCCACCCTAATAGTAGCCACTAATGCCCCTTTTTGGACGAGCCATAATAAGTCACTATGGCATAAAAAAGAAATACCTTTGCCAAAATGTTGTCAAAAAAATCTCATGTAGCACCACTGGCTAGCATCCCAAGAAGGATTTAGCATTAAATCACAACAGGTTTTTATTCCTGCTTTTATTTGGCGACCCACAGGAGGAGGGCTTCTAAATCTGGCGAAACCAGCTCAAAACCTCTACTCTTTTTTTTGGGCGATTTAAAAAAAAAAAAATCAAAGAACCTTTGAAAGAATATTCCTTTGAAAATTTTTTTTTTTCGCATTTTGGCGAAATTTTTGTCGCCACGAAAAAAAAAACGCTGCCCCCAAATTCCACAAATATCATATTAAGTGATACTTGGATCAACTCCATTTGGAAAATGTTTATACTTGGGTCAAGTAGAAAGGGTTTACCCGAGTTTTGTTCTCAAGCGAGGAGTCTATCTGAGGTCTAAGAGTCTAAAGTGTAGACTCTGAAAATAATATTTGATCTCAAAACTTCCTCAAGGAGGAGAAAAGCATTGACCACTAGCCCATAGTCCCCCATGTGTCAAAAGCTTGAGATTTAAAAAAAACAAAATATATAGACAATATTTTTAAAATACAAAGATCTCATTGTCTTCAAAACATGAAGGCAGGTGTGATGTATTTGGTTAAAACTCTCTCTGTTCTAGAGGAAGATTTGAGTTCAAACCTTGCTATTGTGTTCAATTTTGGGCGAAATTGCTCAAAATTCTGACCTGAAAATATGAATTCGACCTATACAAAGGATTTTTTCATGAAAAAAAATGGCCCAAATTCGACAGATTTCAAAAAAAAAAAGGTTTCCAAATCGCCAGCTTTTTATGATAAGTTCCAGTAGGTAGCCAAGAATATAGACGTGGGTCTCGAGAATGGCCGTGCCCAAATGGACAAATGGCCATTCAAGGCTGCCAATGGACATGCCATCTTATTGGTAGGCAGGGTGAGGGGGACCAGAACGGATCTAGAGTTCACACAGGTTATGGACTAGGTCACCAGTCAGAGGAGCCCCCCTTATTGCTGGTGAGAGTGTGAGCAATTAGATTGTATGTGGGTAATCAGGCTGCTTGAGCTCGCTACTAGACATAACCCCATTGCTGCGGGTGTTGAGCACAGGTTTGGTTATGAATCGGTGCCAATTGATTGTATTTTTTAGGTTTATTTCGGAGGATGACTCCATCTCCTTAGCATTGAAAGTTTTTGTTCACTCTTGTTCAGACAAGGGGTGAAGTCATGGTTCATTGTTAGGTTATATATTTGTTTGTTTCATATTGCACATTTTATTTTTATTTTAGCATTGCATTTTCGTTTTGGTTTGATTCAGTCTTTAGCATTTAGTCTTTTCATATGTGAGTGTGAATATGAATTAGATGTATTTGACAAGCATTTAGCACGTTGTCGATTTGAAAGTTAATGGATGATAACACATGATGTCATCAAAAACATCATGTATGCTTTTGTTTGAGAAATGGGCACACTATGTGGAATGAATGGTGGTACACTTTTATGTTAGGAGTTTCATTACAAGCCAATCTTTACATGACTCGTGAAGATTAGGTCTTTTTTATTGATGTGGTGGTTTTTGACTCAACATGGGAGATAGTGGTTATGACTGTCATTAGTTGAACAATAGGTGTAGTTGTAGAATTTAGTGCCATTGCTAAAATCCACAAGTATAAAGGACTTCATGAGAGGCATCATTTTATTCCAATGGCCATAAAGATGCACAATGCACCTGGGCATGATACAAATCATTTGATTAGCTACTACATTTGTATTTGTTACAATAGACAATTGAAAGATCATTTATATTATTTTTTTTGCATTTAATTTTTTAGACAACATGTTAATATTGTTTTTCAATGTGTTTTAACCTTTATCATAAAAAGGAAGATTGCATTGGTGGGAGATGCTTGTTTTATACTTTTTATTATTATTAAATCTCACGATTTGCATGCAAGTGACATTTAAAAGAGCTGTGGTGAAATAACTGCCTACCACAAAACATACTCTTTCTTTCCCTTCTTTGGTTCTTGTGGGTTGTGTGTCTTTTGGCCTTTCTCTGGCTTTCCCTTTTATCTTCCATGTGATGGTTTCGACCATCAGTTTTATTGGTTTTTTTTCATAATTTTTTAAAAAACTGCATCCCAAGGGTTTGTTCGTTAGTGTGAGGTACAAGGATACACCAATTTGCTGACATTGGAAAAAAAGTATGGAGACAAGGTTATGAGGTGGACCAATCAATTAGGTACTAGGGCACTCAAGGGTTATGGCTTGTAATACATGTCCACTTGGCCAATGGGCGTGCAAAGTGCCCATCCCTAACCCTCATTATGTTGTTTGTGGGCAACATAACCATGATGGTTGTTTTTTTTTTTCCTACCTACCTACTACCAACCCACAAGCAGGTTGCTAGTAGGTAGGTAATAAAAAAACAGCCCTTACCTATGTATAACCCATCTGCGATCTTGGGCCTTGTCATAAACATCTTTTGATAAGGATTAAGGTTGGACTTATGAATTATGTAATAACTAATTTTAAAACTAAGCATAATTTAAGAATGCTTGACTTATCATACAAAACAAATTCCAAATAACAGGGACTCATCCATAAATGGATGTTAATTATAAAAAATTATAAGTGGCATATCCCAATGGTTTGTGATTGATGAATGTTTAGAATTTAATAGATGTGACTGAATGGGGAAAATAATTTGTCCATTCCTCCTCACTAATATATAAAAGAGGTTGTGAGTCAGGCCTTGTTAAAAAGTTTTTTTAATTTTTGATAATCTCATGGTATTATTTTGTGTCAGGATATAAGTATGACTTTGATATAATGGGTGTTTGTGAGAATAAACGTTATTGCCCCCCCATGGCATTGGATTAGTGTGTACAAGAAAATTCATATGGTTTTGATGAGTGAAAAGTTTTGATTGCGTGGGTAATTAGCACAAAACCCATGAAAGTTTGATTTTTATTTTTATTTTTTGTCCATGAGTCTTGGGAATTGTGTGGGTGTTGGGGAGTTCATATTTGAGCAAAAGTACTTATGTACAAATAGGAATTTAAATAAAAATTAGCTTTGATAGGCTTTGACACCTTCTAAGCTACAAATATATATTTTATTTTGATTTATTCATGGTGTGTGGATATGATATACATATTTTTAAACTGATTTGTAAAAAAATAATATACTTTAATGATGCACACATTATATTTTATCGATAACCTTGGATATATATACAAAAAATACTCATCCTCAAAAGTAGATATACTTTGGCATCCAAGTAAAAAATAAGTGGTGTCTCACAATGTGGCCATTTACATTAAATAGTATGTTAAGGCAAAAGAAAATTTATGAAAACTCAAATATTTCACCGTGCCAAAATATACTCTTCAAAAATTCCTTTAAAGAAAACCAAAATCTCTCAAAATATTATAACTCCATAACTAATTTCAATTTTCAACACAAGCCAAAATATCATCTTTCGAAAATCCTCATATAAAAATAGACCTATTACCTAAGGGCTGAAATCCATTAAGCTACTATACTCTATAATGAATCTAAACACAATATCCTTGCCTTGGTAGGCAAGGCCAAATAAAGGTAAATATGATTTATATTTTATATTTTGTTAGTTCTATCACTCAAATGGGTGACTCCCAACATCCGAATTTATTTGTTGGCAATGGGTCAATTTGTTCGCCCATTACCAAAAGAAATTGAAAGTTTGAATGCTTGCAAAAATAGAAGTTTTTAATGTGAAAATGTAGTGCCTTCACTTTGGCCTACCTATAGGTGAGAAGGGGAGATCTTTGGCCAAGGTCCCATAATGGGCTATATTGCTGATTCTTCCATTCTAACATTGAATTTGGCCTCTGAAAATATTGTTTTTAAAATTCTAAAATGTGAACTTTATCTTTATTTTTTGATTAAATAATACCCTTTTTAAAACCCCAAAAGGAGTACATGATAGGGGTATATAACCCTACGCATCTACTCAAAAGAATAATTTCCGCATACTTGAAACCTAACCTGATGAATTTTTAAAAATATTAATATACCCTTACCCAGTAGGTAAATAAATGGGAAAAAAATCACATATCTTTACCCAAGGCTATATCCAAACCAACATACCTACACAACATCGGATCATACCATACCTTGACATTAGTCATGACAACATAAGATTATTTTCACCTTAAAAATTACATTACCTTGACATCATACTAGGTGATTTTCATCTAGGGTATTTAATGAAATTAACCTTTTTGCAATGGGTGGGTATTGGGAGGTTTCATGTCAAAAAATCAACCATTATGCATAATAATAAGTGGGTATTGTCAAAAATAATATTTATTAAATTTGATAATAGAATATTATTTAGGGATGCAAATTCATACCACACAGATCCATCGCTCTATCTTTCTCTTTAGGTCGCTTTATCAGGCAAAGTTTCTAACATGCATGTTTCTCTTCATGAACTTTTTTGGGGGCAACTTGCTTTCAAAGTAAAACATAGGGTTTACCTTCTCTCACCATCAAAAAATATGTAAGGCACCAATTGGATTCAGAAAAAGCTAAAAGCTTTCACAATTTAGAATTCCCAGCTGCACATAGCAATTGGTTAACTTTTGTTAGCTAAATTTTAGCTGGCTTGTTAAGTAACATATGATTATGTTACACTAGGTTATCAATTGACCTCACTAATAATGAAGTTATCTGCAAAGTAAAGAAAACACAGCACAAGTTAGTACCCCCAATAACCGAATGATTTTTTTTTAAATAGTGAAAAGAAAACAAAAAACATTAAGCTTAAACAGGGACTGAAACTCAGATCAATTTGGTGCTAATTTGAGTTTTGCCATGTCTTGATTTTCCTGATTGCCTTCAACCAATCACTGGTGTTGCTATGTGTATTGCAGTTATAGATGTTATATAATTGTAGATATGTTTGAACCTCATGCATTTAATTCTTGAGAAAAAGATTGATCCTATTTAAGATAATATAAGTTAAATTTATTTATTTTTATATTAAATTTAAGAAGGTGTGGTTTAAAACATGATGTCATAGTTTTAGTTATGCTTCATAAAAAATTGAAGTTCACAATGATAAAGTGGTCTGCATAATATATATATATATATATATATATGATGAAGGGGTACATAATTGGAATCCTTGATTATTTTGTGGATAACAATAACACAGGTTGAAAAAAAGGACTAATAAGGACAACTTCAGATGAGGGCCCAAGGTCCAGGGACCAATGAATTCAAGCAATCTTATTGGTTGAAAGCATTAAATTGGTCCCAAGGCCTTTAGACGAGGGCCATGATTGATGGGCCCTCGTCTAGATGGCACCTGTTTGGGTCCATTTCCCTCCAAATTGATGCTAAGCCTAGATGGCACCTGTTTTGGAGGGAAAATCAATTGGTTCGGACCCAAAAAAAACAGTGCTAAAAGGAGAGCTCCTGATTTGGAGAACCAAAAATCAGGCTAAGAACCAAGGTACAGTCCAACTCGAGGATTCAATTTGCTTCAAATCAGTCCAAATTGGTTCCTAGGAAATTGGACCCTGGACCCTCGTCTAAAGTGGGCGTAAAATAAGAGATGAAAGAAGGGCTCAAAAAGAGGGTGACTTTACAGATAAGTCTATTAACTCTATGAATGCGTTGGCAGGTTATTAGTATCTACCGGATGATATTAACAATAACTTTGTAAGTCCTTGGCACCACGTTACCACATTAGGGCATTGAAGCCACAATGGATGCCACCCAACCTTGTCGCCCCCCTCAACACCCCTCCCTCGCAGGGCATTTGGGAAGAAGACTTGACACGTGTGTTTGTTGTCGATCACTAAATGGTTGACACTTCTAGATGAATCTAGTCAAGAAAATCAGCCAATTGTAGGCGGATATTACACCTAAGCCATAATAAGTGTTGTTCACATCTGTGTGCCCCTGAAACCCGTATGATGTCGTCCTTCAGTGTAATGGCTCTAGATTGTGATGATGAAACCCTGCCAAACATCTCTAGATTCCTTTGGGCAAAAACTACAACACCCCTCTCCCCCCCCCTCCCCCTCCCCCCTCACCCCAAATGGTAGTTGCATGCCTTAGTTTCATCCAAACTGGTTTAATTGACATGGACTTCTCTGGTGAGCATGCCATTTGGATCCCATGACCACACTCTAGTACATGGCCTACAAATAAATTCCATAAAACCATAAAATTCTACTTGCTTCATTAATCAATTTTATTTTTTTTTAAACACCATTTTTCACTCATGAGGCATTTCGCGGTTATAACTATCTTTGGTGCTCTAAATGATCATTTTGTGAATATTCTTACATAATATATATTAATTCACTTGGTCTGGCTGTGATAGTGACTCCAGACGGACAGTGGTCACAGACAATTGTTTGAAAAGAAAAGTTTTTTTAAAAAATCAAAAACATCAACCAAACATTGTTGAAATAACACACCTGTGCATTATGCACATGGTTCACACTAGTATACATATATTCGCAGAATCTGTGGATTATTCAACAATTGTAGCTTTTCATGGGCTTCTGCTGACACATATGAGTTATTCCCTTTAATGGGATTCTGTGCTTCTTGTTACATTAGGAGTTTAGAATTCAGATGCGTGTTTCCGATGTACTAGTAGTAGAACAGGCACAATTTTGTTTACAATTATTTTGAAAGATTTTTGGGGTTCTGTTTCCCAACGTGTTTCATATACTGTAGTACCTTGGTGGGTTTGGCAACAACTTAAATTATTTTTTTGCAAATGTTAAAAATTTCACCCCAAAAAAAAATTCTCAAAGAATTTTGTTTTTTTGGTGAATTAAAAAAAAAATCTTTTGGACTACTATGAAATATTCTGTTTTAAAAAAAAATTAAACCTTCAAAATAAATTAATTAATTGACAAACATGTGCCAAAACCACTCAAGTATATACTATCAAAGTTCTCTGCGTATTTCCTCGAGTTATATCCCCCCATGTGTTCTCAATGTGTTCCTTAATTTTGTCCCATATATGCCATGCCACATGTTTCTTATGTTGTTTCTACAAGTATTACCCGTGGTTCTTTAAATTTGCAATAAACTATGGTTCCAGATTTTTTTTCTAATATTCCAAAATCAAAGAACCTTAGTTCTGGGCTTTTAAAAAATCTAAGAACAAAATATTCATCAGTTCGGGGTGTTTAAAAAATCTTCAAAAGAAAGGTTTTCCTGAAAGAACTGACGGTTCAGGGTGCCCCCAATTGCTTTATTCAGTTTTTAAAAAAATAGGATAATAATATTCCTTCATCAGAAAATAAAATAAAAATAAAAATAAATCTGGAATATAGGTATAAAGGGAGGTACTTTCGTAAGGCCCGTGCCCGTGCCCGGCCCTTCCTTTCCTCTTAAGGACCTTTTTTTTATTAAGGGCCGATCCTCGTCGTCCCAGGCACGGGCCCTACAGCAGCCTGGACACCGCTTGCTGCGGCCCGCGTTCGTTCTGGCTTGTGCTGTTGTGTGTGTGTGTATCGCGAAGAGGGTGCGCGCGCGGGGTGAAGATGGGTGCGGTCGATGCTTCTGGGTTGCGGATGCACGCGCAGATGCAAAGCTTGTGGGACGATGCGGAATCCGTGGATCATGCGATGATCGAAGCTTTCATGGGCACGGGAGGCCTGGGTTTGACGAACAATTATAGCCAACCGGAACAGGAAGATTTGGGCAATTGTGGTGGCGGCGTGGAGCTGAGTGAGACAGTGCTGCTGCGGCGATTGCATTCGCTGGTCGAGGAGAGCTCGCTCAATTGGACCTATGGTATTTTTTGGCAGCTATCGACCTCGGCTACTGGTGAACTGTAGGTTGCCATTATACCATCTCCCCGCTTCAGAGCTCTCTCGCTCCTTGTTCTTCTCCTACTACTACTTGATTAGGGTTTCTCATGATAGCACGCGCTGTGTCTCCTCCCCTCTCTCCCTCTGGTTTTGTTTTACCCTCTCTCTCTCTCTCTCTACCGACGGCGTTCGTGTTTTGGTATCTGGTTTGTCTGTCTTAAGTATGCTTACCCTCAAGTGTGAGAGAGCCCCTAGGGTTTCCAAGTCTGCTCAAGGGTTTCAGCAAAGGAAAACGACAAACTCTTTTGCGGGGTGAGAGATAGTTTTGCCTTTTTCGGTAGACTTTGATGTGGAGAAAATGCATTCTATTATTCTCTGCCTCCTTTGATGGATTTTTTTTTTTGGGTCTTCTTTGCATTCCTCTGATCTCTAAGGCCATGGTTTTTTTATTTCTTCTTCAGTCTCCTTTTGATCTCTGAGGCAATATTTCTACTGAGCTGGATGTTATACAACACTATTTGACATCGTAGAAATGCCTGTGAGGAATGCAACTGCCATGGTATGTTTAGTTAATTCAGTATAGATAACTGTTTTTCAACAAGTAAGAAGCATTTTCTTTAAGGCATAATGCATTTAGGTATAGCAAGGTTGCAGAAGAAGAACAAGGAGAAGTTTGGATGATAGGAACCTTCTTCTTGTCACAAACCCTATGTTATGTCAGAGCTGCTTCTCTGTTATTGTTGCTAGTCACTGTAACACTCTCTGTCAATTTCTCTCACTTGAGTCAGGAGAGACAATCACCTGATGAAGCAAGACCTGCCAAGCTTTGCCTGGTTTCAGCTGTAGATGTTGGCAGTGCAATGGCATTTATATATATTGGTGTCTGGTACAGTGTACATTCCTTCAGGTTGTGTTAGTTTTCTGGCACTCCTAGGGGAGTCTTCATGATGAAACCAGGCATCATCTACATTGCATGGTTATGAAAATTAGGGCATGGAAGCAGGAATGTAGCTGCAGTTTGATTTATGGATTGTTGATTGCACCAATTTTTTTGGTGAGTAAGATTTCTGTTTGCAGAGCTGGATGAAGATAGTCAATGATGAGATTCGAGTTGGCTTATCAAGTGCATTGTTTGCCACAGGTTGTTGGGTTGGGGTGATGGTTACTATAAGGGCCCAAAGGAGACTGAAATGAATGAAAGGAAGCTTATGGATGATGACAACTGGGAAGAGGATCAGCAATTAAGGAGGAAGGTGTTGCGGGAGCTGCAAGCTCTTGTTTGCAACTCAGAAGATGATGTTAGCGATAATGTTACTGACACTGAGTGGTTCTACCTTGTCTCCATGTCATATTCCTTCCCACAGGGAGTTGGGTATGTCCTTGCCTAAGCTCATTGGCCAAAGTTTCATTCTTACCTGGCAGTTAGTCAATTCAGTATCTAAGGACTTACACAATCAGACAGGGACAATGCAGCTTTTGCATTTTGTTCTGACAGTCATAATACTATTGCGATTACTGTTCAGTTCTTCTCACAACCAGGGTGTTGACATATCTAATGTAGGATTCCTGGCCAGGCATTGGCAACTGGACGGCATGTGTGGCTAGTTGAGGCAAACAAGGCTCCTGAGCATATCTCCACTCGGGCCCATCTAGCAAAGGTACAACTTTTCTGTTCTTGTTTTATCTCAAGTGCTATTACCTATTGTCTTGAAAACACTGCATACATGATGGTCGAGGGGCCCATGCCCATTTTACCAACTTCTTTTTCCTCACTTGACTCTCTCTTCATCTTGTTGTTCTTTGTTAACAGCAGGGCCCATATTCTGTTATCAGATTTCAGGCATTGCAAGCCAATTATACTGTGAATGTGGCCCAGTGATAAAGTTTAGGATGCTGGACGAATGTTATGTAGAAGTGCAAGCTGGTTCTCTTGGCATCAAGATCAAGTGTGCAGTAGTCAGAGGAGAGGAAGTTGGTACTTGGACTAACAAAGCAGTTCTGGTTGGGATTGTCTTGCTTCTGGCAAATATTTCTTGGAGCAGATGGCTGGCATTCAGGTAATCTTTAATGTATTAACAATCATTTTTGGCAATGATTTTCATTCCATCTGAATTAGACAATCCTTTTGCAGTTCAGAGTTTGTCTTAGAAAATTATGCCCGCTTATTCATTTGAGATCATTGTTCATGGTTGCTGTTGTTGCAGACCATATTGTGTGTACCAACAAGGAATGGTGTTGTTGAGCTTGGTTCAACTGATCTGGTGAGTATTATCACCAGGCTTGTGAGATGAAGGGGATTAGTCCAACTCATAGTTGTTCTTGGTCTCTTGCAGTTGCTCTGTTTTTGGGGTTTTTGTACAAGGAGAATTACTGCTGAGAGGCGTTGCTGTATAGATGAAGTTGCATCACATACATTAATCTTGGACTTGCCCATGGGTTCTTTGCAGATTTCGGAAAATTGGGATGTTGTTCAGCAAGTGACTTTGGTATTTGATGAGCTCACATGGGGGGTGGGTGAAGCACAAACCATGTCTCAATGCTTGTTGATGGATGGTGAAACAAAGTTTCAACAACAACATGCAAGTGGTAGATCTTTGACAGCAACAAGTGGCCCCATCACCAACTTTGGTCCACTGAATACAGGTCTAGGTCAAGCAAAAGAGCATGATATAAACTATGGTGCAAGGCCTTTACCAGTTGATAAGATGGGATCTCCAATGGCCTATGCAGGTGCAAGAAGTTTCCCAGTGGAAAAAATTGGATCCCCATTGGCACTTGCAGGCATTGAGGGGATGGACTTCCTCTGGGGGCACTCTGCAGAATTTCCATTCAATGATGCATTATCAGTTGACACAGTTGATAAGGAAGGTGGACATACTGCTGTGTCCTATCCTCTTGCCAAGTTTTCTATGCAGGAAGAGAAACAATCCTTCCTAAAATTGAATACAATAGATGGAGGATTGACTCCAGATAGAAAACTGCCTTCACTGCAAGGTGTTGTAAATGCAACGTCCTTTGCTGAACAAAGACCTTCTTTGCTGCCGACTGTGGAGAGGCATTATATGAATTTAGAATCATCTATCTCCCCTCAGCAAAATAGAAAACCAGATTTGAATGGGGTTTCTATCACTGTGGGACCTACACAGTCAGCTAGAGTAATGGAACCTGTACAGCAGGAAAATGGCAAGGTACTGCATGCAAGAGGGGATTTTGCAAAGGCTGTTGGGGAGAAGAAGCCTGAACCCATCTTCAAAATGAAGAACCAGGAGCAACACACCAAGACAATTGGACTGCCAGTTAGCTCAAATTTGCACTCCAGTTCAGATCATAGGGAATGGAACAATGTGGAATCAGGAGGTGCTGTCTCATTCAAAGGAAATGGAGTGGAACACAGCCTGAGTCCTGACCCAAAGCTACCGCGCAAGCGAGGTCGCAAGCCAGCCAATAACAGGGAGGAACCACTCAACCATGTGGAGGCTGAACGCCAACGCCGTGAAAAGCTCAATCAGAAGTTTTATGCCTTGAGAGCTGTTGTACCCAATGTTTCAAAGGTGGCTTTCTGACTGTGATTATGATGTGCATGTAGAATTCATTTTTCTTCATGTGTTTTACATATATTGGTACTTGGTACTATGATATGGTCAAACAACCTGGCGAGGTCAATTGTGTGCAATTTTGTTGATCAGGGAATTGTTGGATCTCTGTTTTCATCATTGCAAGATCGAAGCTTGGAGTGAGAGAGATATCAGGAGATTACTGAACGTCAAACATGGACTAAAACTCTCACTCAGTCTAATCAAAGTTAATCTGGTAGCTTGCATGTTCTCTATTTGTTCTGTACTGATGTTTGAGTTAGAATTCTCATTAGTAGGTAGGGTATGCTGGTGATATGTGGTTGTCACTGATGCTTGTGGTACGTGCTTTCCTATTGCAGATGGATAAGGCATCTTTGTTAGGTGATGCCATCACCTATATCAATGAGCTGCAAAGCAAGCTTGAGGAAGTTGAATTTCGGTTGAAGGAACTTCAAGGTCAGGCAAATACATCCAGTGAGAGGCCACAGGAGTCGGTGTTTCCAACAGGAAGGGAACAGACCGGCAACTCAACAAAAGAATGCTTGTCTTCACAGGGTGTAGGAAGCAGCAACAGCACATCGGTCATGGGCACATACTTTTCCAAAAGAACACCTGACATCAGTGTTCACATACTAGGAGACAAGGCCATGATTCGATTGAATTGCTTGAGGGATACGTACTCCATGGCCAACTTAATGATGTCTTTGCAAGAATTGCATTTGGAGGTTCAGCATGCAAATACATCAACTGTACAGGATGCATTGCTGCACATCATCATTGTCAGGGTAAGTCACTAGGGTTATACATCTTATTTCTAGTCAAGGCGAGAATATCCCTTAAGTTTTGGTAGCATTGCATCACTTCTATGCACTCTAAAGATACTATCCTGTACTAGTCTTACCCAATAGGTGAAAATCTCATCTGCATAGTAATCGGGAGTCATTCTGCCAATTTGATGTCCTATCCAGTTTGGTGGTTGAACTATCCGGTTTATCAGGTGAAACCATAAATGGGAAACCCAACAACTTCTTCTCCAACTTGGGTTAGCGCAGTTTGAAAAGTAGTTGAAGGGATGGTTTTCAGGAGGTCATATACACATGTGGAACAGCTAATGACAACTGGCTCGTAGTAAGCTATCAACTGAAGTTTCTCCTTAGTCACATTTTAGAAACCTGTCTAAGATGCGGGGTTTCTTGTTGTGGACATTCAGTAAACAAGGCCTCATAATTGGTTGGTGCATTTTGCAGATGGAAGGTACGGCGATACTTACAGAGGAGCAGCTGAGTGCTGCACTTAAGAAAGCATATGAATCTTATCAGGTTCACACAGAAGGTTATCGACCTTTGGACCCACTTTTACTATTCTAGACTGTTATAACCTTAAAGAATCAGGTATACAAGTCCCATTGAGCAAATAAATGTTGGAGCATTCAATTGGAGATTTTGTCAGATTGTTCAGTTAATAATAACCTATTGAGGGTATTCAGCACGGGGGATTGGGGGTGTTTTCTTTAAGATTGAAAGAAACTTGTCATGACCTAAGAGTGTTAGGAGCTGATGATTTGGTATCAATTTTTACTTCCAATCAGTAATTGTGGGGTTGATCGACCCCCTGATATATCTTCATGTACATTACAAAGCCTTTTTTTTTACAGGCTCTTCCTGTACAGACAGTGAGACTTTGCCTGAGGTACCTTTTTTCTTATAGTAAATCTTGGCAGTCTTGTTGACAAGAGTTGCATACTGGGTATTCATGAGATAAATATTGCCTCCATATTTTGCTGCTCTGAATCTCTCAGAGGTTTCACAAAATACAGAAATTCAACAGAACATCTGCAGGATTTGATTCTTCTTGCATGGATTTGAAGTAGTGAAACTCTTTGTTCATAATTAGAATCCATGGAGTCCCCCTGCATTTTTGAGTTTCTGATGGTGTGGAGATTTGAGTACTGTTTGGTGTGGAGTTCAACATTCAATGGTTTTGAAGTTACTAGTTGTATTGATGTGTAATTTCTCCAATAAACCCTTTTTATCTTGTTACCATTTTGTGCATCCCTAGCCAGTTGTGAGTATCAACTCATTTTAGCCCTGGGATTATTAAAGGTTTCCATTGCTTGCATGGACTTTCAAAACCACACTTTGGGAAAATTTTGAGAAAAAAGTTCCCCATCTCATCAAAAGAAACCCATTCCTGACAGCTCCATGACAATTGATGTGCAAATATGCAGTGAAAGATATTCTGCAAAACTAGTTCAGGAGTCAATCCTTATTTTGAATAGTTTGATTAGTTTTTGCAGTTCTTCCAAAGGGTTTTCTTTTGGACATCAGTTTCTCTAGTGGACTTAATTCCTGGTGTCTTCAATTTGATGATACTGCAGACATGTCATGTTTCCTTGTATCTTGAGGTCTTCAGCTGACTCCTGAGTCCTACATTATTGCATGAATCATCATCATTGATGATAACTGTACACTTTGGTTAACAATCTAATAACAATATTGCAATTCCTGAAAACTAAACAAAAGAATTTAGCCTCAGCCAAAATTTCAAACGAACTTACTTTCAGACATTTCTCAGACTCATTTACTGTTGAACAAATTCTGCTGCTGTAACCATACACAATCAGGAGGAATCAGCTCAGGCAAATGTGAAGGGGCATGGAAAACTTCCCCATTCCAGTGCCAGTATTCAAGAGGGCTAGGTAGCAACCTTTCTAGAGTGATGAGTCTCATGTGCATTGTTTGCCTGCACACAGTTGAAGACAGTACAATCCATCAATTACAGTGAACAATTGAATGGTCACAAGCTTGAAAGAGATTATGCTTTAGCTCACACCTTGTTAGCATCTTGATGTTTCCAAGCCCCAGAATCAAGTAAGTCAACCCAATGTGAACAATCCCAGACTCTTTGATATTGTATTGTAATGCTTTGCACAGAGCATACCATTTGGTTGAAAACCTAGACTGTTAACATGATGGAAGTGCAAAAGTGACAACCACACCTTCATTGTTGTGCAATGGAAATGCCCGTTGCTCCTACTCCTACTACACAAGTTCCTTGTAATTTGTATATGCTGCTCTTTGGGAAACTTTTTCTCCTTCTGCCAACAAATCCTCCAGAACTGCCTTCACCTGGCTACCCATGATCTTGGATACACAAGCACCTGCAAGAAATTGATTCAGGGACAGTAACCAAAAGTCAGTCAGTTCACTGTGTGATTGATAATAACTTGCATTCCATTCTGCACACACATTGTGTTACAAAAGCACAATGAAAATTATGAAAACTACATCTGGTTGTGTTGTGCAAAGACTTTGCATCCCATTCTGCACACACATTTGTGTTACCACAACCAAAATATGAAAGCTACATCTGGTTATGTTGCACACAGACTTTGCACTTCGTTGTGCACATACATTTGTGTTTGCAAAGCACAACCAGAATATCAAAATTACATCTTGGTTGTGTTGTGCACAGACTTTGCATTCTATTCTGCACACACATTTGTATTTAGGAAGCACAACCAAAATATCAAAAAACATCTGATTTATGCTGTGGACAGAGAGTCTTCAGAGCTGTTGTACCTAGAGGACCTGGAGGTAGAAGTGACGGTAAGACCTCCTGCTTAACCACCACTTTGGAGCCCATTGGCTTCCCTTCCATAATCCATGGCTCAATTCCCCAATATCCATTAAAAACCTTCAAAAACCCTGGTTCATCTCTGTTACATTCCACAGCAACAATCAATTACAAATTGGGTTCATAGTTGCCAATCCAATCTCCTACCATAATGCATTTGACAAAACAAAACCTTGAGAACTCCATCCCTCTTAATGCTCTGTGTTTCTGTCTCTTTGTGTCTCTCTGTCTCTGTGTCCTTCTCTCTCCCAATTTGATGAACTGTTTAGATCAATCAAAGGCAAAAAATTGTCCAAGAATTGTTGAAATGTTTACACCCATGCAGAGCTAACTAGCAAACCCTATACCAACAAATTCCATGAAAGAAACATGAAAAATTTCAGCAGTGCGCAATGCAGGAAGCTCTTTGGTGTGTGGCATGGTTGCAGCAAGCTCCTCAATGTAATGCAGAAAGCTCTACATGTGTGGCATGGTGGCAGCAAGCTCTACAATGTGATGCAAGAAGCTCTTCAATAGGTGTTAAGGTAGTAGCAGCAGCAAGCTCTTCAATGTGTTGGCAATGTGATGCAAGAAGGTCCTCAATGCATGGCAAGGTAGTACAGAAGCCAGCTCTTCGATTCTGTGGCAAGGTAGTAGTGTAGTAGTAGCGCCAAGCTCTTCAATTGTGGCATCTAATAAAATATTCTCTTACTTTCCCTAAACCAGATCGCAACAATTTTTGGTTAAAAGGTTATTTTTAAACAGCCCTAAGCTCCCTGTCCCCGCCCCGGGTGTGTGGCAAGGGAGGAGTAGCAATGCGAGAAGACAAAAAAAAGAGACTCACAAGTTAAAGGAAACAGCGCGCTTGCTCCGATCTTCCTTCACGCGCATCTTCATATCAAAAGTTCCTGACCAGAACATAAGGTTCCAGTGCGCATGCTGTGTCACCACTTTGGCATCTTTTCGGTGCTCTACTTCAACCTTGGATACTGTCTTGAAGATCTTGGGGTTGTTCTCGAAATCAACAAGGATTCCATAGGTTACATCCGGATGTACAGCCATGCTCATGTTCCCGTTCACTTCGAAATGCCCCGCCTGTTTGTCCACACCACACACAAAGCCACACACGTCTCAATCTTATGAGCTCGCAACAATAGACACTGCGCATATCACGTTTGCTTCTTTCTGACTTGATTTCATCGTTGCTCGCTCGTTGCACAACAATTTATGAGAAATTCTTTGCGTGTTTGCAAGAGCGATTGGCAATCTTGTGCTTAGTTCTCACCGCTGTTGCATCCGTCACAAGCTCGGCGACTGTATTCAGGAGGACCTAAGAAGGAAGAATTTAGAAAAAGGGGGAAAACAAAATTGATCACCTTCCTCTCGACTGAGACTTCGGCAGGACCAGATCCGTCGAAATCCGTTGGAACACCATCGGATCCACCGAGAACTCTGCCATACCAAAGGCCAAATGTGCCACGAACAAGCTCTGATTTTCAGTGACAAGAATCTGTTACAAAGAGCACTTGTCTAGCACATGTCTTCCAGTTTCCTAGTGCACACGCTTTGAACTTCCGTGATGGAATTACGCTAAGAACTCATTTCTCAGCATGCAATTGTGTCCTTTAAGAGGTTTCCGAGAGCAAAGAAAATTCGTCTCGACGAGTACGCTTCAGGGAGTTTCATCATGCTGTTTTTCTCCAGACCTTGAAGCCTTTTTTTTCTACGAACATGTTTCTGATGTGCGCGAAGGTGAGGATCGATCTTAGAGGGGACTTAGACTTCACAGATTTCGCAAAATTGAACCGCGTCGAGACAACAATGAGGCTGGAATTCAGGAATGTGAGGTCCGGCGGGAAATGCAGAAATTCCAAACCTGCAGCTCGCTCCCTTCGTCGTCGCTAAGAACGGATTGCTCCGGAAAGCCAAGACGTTCGCATCATCCACGCGTTGCTCTCGCCTCCGTCTCTGCAATGTCGGTGATCGCCTATTACTCGCAAACGGATCCGACGAAGGCCTGTTTCTTCCCATTACTACTACGCCTCGATCAATACAACAAACAGAATTCCCCCGCAAAACAAACAACCTCAAACTCATATAAGTAGCCGGGAGAAACAAATAAATTTTTAAAATCCGTCCCTTTCTCTCACCGCTTTCAAAAATTCCCACCAAGAAAACCTCGCCTCAGCTCGGAATCTCCAATCTCTCCGACACAACAACACCTTCAAAAAAAAAAGATCAATTCCTGCTTCTTCTTCTTCTTCTTCTTCTTCTCTGTGTCACCAACCGGGATACAAAACCAAACAACCAGCCCTGCTTAAATGCTTTCTCCAAAATCATCGCGAGAAAGCCAATCACCAAAACTCGAATCCTTCAAAAGGTATCATACTGAAGAGTTTGGAAAAAGCGCACAATCAAGAGCCAGAAAGAAAATGCGAGGAAAATAAGAAGCTGCAACGCAACGACGATGACGACGACCAAAGACGGCGCGAGCTCGAGAGGCAGGCCTACGGCAACAACACACAAACTTTCCGCTCAGCAGGGAAGCGCCCCACCGGTGGTGCCCAATTCCAACCGGGTAGGCAGGAAAAAACTACTGGGTAGGTAGGCAAATGAACAGGTAGGTAGAAAAAGGCGGTTGCGAGTTGTCTTCCACCTGTCACTCACTCCACCATCTGGCTGCCACGATGGCGGTTGTGAAACGCCCACGTAGGACGTATGTATTCCATGTATTTTCCAAAAAATAATAATTTACATTTCACTTTTTAGTAATACTTTAGTTAGTTAGTTAGTTAGTCAGTCTGTTTGTTCCCTCATTTTTTATCTTGATTTTTCCCTGTTTTTTTTTCCCCTGTTATTTATTTATTTATTAACTTTTAAGATTTCGATAATTAATTCCAAGTGCTTATGTGGGAAAGCCAGTGGAGAAAAATTAAACATTTTGAAAGAAATAAATTTTTAAAAAATATTTTCCTTCCTATCGATGATTTTATTTGTGGCGAATTTTCGCTCGCCATTTTGGGCAAACAAATTTCAAACGATTATTCTGTTTCAAATTCCGTGGTTTTTTAATAAAATTTTTGCTGGAAAATGAAAAAAAATCCAGAAATTTCTCCAAAATTCACCACAATTCACCACAATTTGCCTAAAATATGAAAGGGTGCTCTTAGGATTTTCTACTTTCATATTTTGAGTATTGCCAAATTTGGCTAAATATAGTTATGAAGGATTGCCACTTGAGCAACATCAAAAAATTGAAAAAAAAAAAAAAAAACATGACTTCATACCTTATTGATATCCTCATATATATATGGCAAGTTTGGATGGAAGACCAATTTTTTAAGGATATTTATCATCATTTGTTTCAAATGACTAAGGATATGGGACCAGAATAAATGAAAATAATAAATTATTTGCGGAATGTAAGTAGAATACCAAAGAGCTTTAAAACAGGGAATAATGAAATAGAAATATTTGGTTTTGATTTTATTTGAATTGAATTTTTTCTTATTTGTGCCAAAATTTCGCACAAATAAATAATAAAAAATGGCTACTACCCTCACAAAAGTGCCCAGTTCTCGAGTATATAAATACAAATATGTTATGATGACCAGTCGTCGGCCAGTTATTGGGTTTTGACCTCAATTTTCCATCTCGGTTATCAACCCGGTTATGAAAAACCTGACAGTTGGTTACTGATTGATTTGTTATATAACCGGTAAATAACATTATTTGGGGGGATTGGCTTGCGGGAGGGGGCAAACAATGAACGAGGAAGCTGCCCCATCACCAACTAATAATGCAAACCCATAGAAACCCCAAATTGTCCTTTATAGAGGTGTTAATCTTCCTGGTGAACTTCCTACCCATGGCCTTGGGTGCCACCACCAAGCACCACATGGTTGGTATAATGGTGGTTAAAAATCCCAAAATCCATTTAAATTATTTTTAAAATATTACGAAATATACTATGGCTTGGACTTAATTAGGGGTTTCTCTTGAGTTCAAATCTAACATTTTTTGGGCTTAATAATATATGGCCACTAAGAGGCTAAATTAGGGTGTCTCTTGAGTTCAAATCTACATTTTTAAAGGCTTTATATATATGGCCACTAAGACCCTAAATTAAGGTCTCTCTGAGTTCAAATCTAACATTTTTTAGGGCTTAATATATATGGCCACTAAGAGGCTAAATTAGGGTGTCTCTTGAGTTCAAAGCCACCTTTTTTTGGGCTTTATATATGGCCACTAAGACCCTAAATTAAGGTCTCTCTGAATTCAAATCTAACATTTTTTGAGCTTAATATATATGGCCACTAAGAGGCTAAAGTAGTGTCTCTCTGAGAATTCAAATCTAACATTTTTTGGGCTTAATATATATGGCCACTAAGAGGCTAAATTAGGGTGTCTCTTGAGTCCAAATCTAGCATTTTTTGGGCTTAATATATATATGGCCGCTAAGAGGCTAAATTAGGGTCTCTCTGAGTTCAAATCTAACATTTTTTGGGCTTAATATATGTGGCCACTAAGAGGCTAAATTAGGGTTTCTCTGAGTTCAAATCTAACATTTTTTGGGCTTAATATACATAGCCACTAAGAGGCTAAATTAGGGTCTCTCTGAGTGTAAATCTAGCAATTTTTGGGGCTTGATACAGTCACTTAAGAGGCCTCAAGCAAAAAGGTCAAGGCACCAACGTGGGTGCTGGTTCACACCGGGCCGGCCCTTCCAATGCCATGAGGATCCACCAGCCATCACTACTTACTTGGCAAGTACCATATAGTGTCAGCATTTGGAGACATTTCTTTCTTCTTTTGCAATAAAGTTTCACAAGTTTGACAAGTTTGCATCATCCATTGATCACGTAAAGCACTGCCTGGATTTTTCCTTTGGACTTTCGGCTCCCTTACCTGCCTGAAGAAACCTGTTTTCAGCAAGGGGGATCTTCCGTGGTGGAAGGTACCAACCAGGCTCTACTGGGATTTCTGACCATTGTCCTATACAGAGTGGTTTCCTCCAGAAAAAGTACAAAACCCAATGTGGTCGTGCCTCTTTTCCAAGGAAAGCACAAATTTTGCCTTTTACTTACATCACACGTCTTCTTTTTTTTCAAAGAAGAGTCAAGGGATGCTCTAATAAATAGTGCCAAAAACCCTATGCTACCCCTAAAGGAATAGGTGACAAAAACCAAATGAGGGCCCATGACTCGGTGGGAAGGTCAATGATTTTATCATTTTTGACCTTAGTCTATTTTAGGAATTGTCAAATAGAGTCCAAGCAACAATGTTTGTTATCTATCTATGAAGGAAGGTTGTTTGTTTGTTTTAATTGTTTTGTTTGTACTAATGACGTCCACCAAACTCAGATGCTTCAGATCATGTTCTTAGTCTCTTTGGAAAGCTCTCGAGGAGGAGGGTGCATGGGCTGGTTACATGACGTTTGGAGTCCAAAAGTTCTTGAATATTGAATGATTTTTTCACTGAAAATCAAATTAATTCGTAGCTGAAAATTTTGGAGGAATTGGAATGTGCCAATTGGTGTTGTTGGAAAGATCTTGAATGAGCAGAATTCAATGGAATTTAATTGGTAAGATTTGGATTCAGATTGTGAGAGATGTTGATTTTTAAGTGATGTCTGCTGCTGAAAATTCAAATAAATTCCAAAAAACCAGGTTTTGGAAGGAAAAATCAGTTGAGGTCGTGGTAACACTTGGGCCAACAGCAAAGGCCACACTAGTTAGTTTAAAATCTAGTGGGTTCTTTTTCTTCTTTCTTTCAATTTTGTGATGTAGCCACACTAGCAATCATCCACAAGAGGAAATAGCCAGATTTGTCAGAGAGAAAAAAGTCAACAATCATGCTATTATTTGGCTACTTGCTGGAACCAGTGTTGTTTTGTATTTTTCAATTTTGTGATGTTGTCACATTGGCTATCATCCACAAAGAGATTTAATTACATTTGGCTATAGACTAGCTATGAAAGGAGAAATTTATTAAAATCCTTTTATATCCTGGCTACTTGCTTGAACAATTTGAAGGCACATGGTGATTTTTTAGATTTCTATTTTTATTTTTGACCTTTTCTAAAACGGAATGTTCAACTGAATATTATTTTTTGAGAAAAATTGCAAAATGACGAAAATTTGCCCCAAAAATAAACGCTAGCTGGAACCCATTGTCTAAATATGACAATTTTAGAATTAATTTTTTTCAAGTTTGTGGTCTCATGCACAAATGTTTCACAAAAATTCTTTGTATGAGTCACACTGGATTTTTTTATGTGACACCAAATATATTCTTTGGTTCTAGAGTGTAAACTAATTATTTGCAATTATTACATGCTAAAAGGAAAGACATTTAGTAATTATGTATTCATTCAATAACAAATTATGTTGTCATGATCTTAGGTTTAAATTTGTGATCAAAGCTAAAGCATGAGAGAGGAAATGGGTCAAGAAAGTGTTTGAAAAACTCAATCACATTCTCACAATTGTGGGAGAATTAGTCCTAGCCAATGTTGTGCAAGTATATCATTTATTCGGATATATCTATTGGATATGGATAAGGTATATTATTTATTTTATCTTATTTTTTCAAAATCGATATACCCTAATCAAATGTGTATTCAAGGGTATATAAATTTGAAAAAATATATTCATTTCACAACCTTAAATATATCTCAAAAATACCCATATTTGAAATCAAATATGTTTTCAAACCTAGGTAAATTTCTTCAAGGTAAGTCCCACCTAAACCTTAAACTTGTAACTTAAACCCTAAAATTGTCGCCCTTGTTATGTGTGATTGTTGTACAAGGTGTACAATATTGAGAAAGAGTATTTCTTGATGATTTTGGGGATGTTGAAATAGATTTTTTAGATCAAATTGAAAAGGAGTTTAAAGACCAATTAGATCATTATGTTAAATTTGTTGATATGAAAAACTTTTATTTCTAGATGTGCATTTATATTTAGTGAATCAAGAGGCATGTTGTCCAATTTGATCTCAATGGCCTCTCATTTTATGTATGTTTAGAAATAAAAATTGAATTATTTTTATGCAATTTTATCATTATAATTTGACATCACATCTGTGCATTGTCCCACTAAATTTAGACCTATGAAAGTTGTCTAAATAAATTTCAAATTGTGAAAAAAATCTGAATTTTTATTAAATAAAATAAATCTTTTACCATTTTATATTTTTTTTACCCTAACCAAGGGTATATGATAGGAGGTATCCGGACTTTATCGTAATGAGAAGACAAATCATAATATACCCTTACCCATTGGGTAAATAAATTGAAATTTTGTATATATCTTTATCTTAAAATACATCAAAAACAATATACCCACACAATAATAATCCTAACATTCCTTGGAAAATGTTTCTCACTTTGGAAATTGGAGTTCTCCAAACCCTTGAATCTTTAAGACAAAATTGTGGATGATAAATGTGGCCAAAATTGGGCCCATAATGCACCATTGGAAAGGCCTTGAAACATAAATATTGAAAGTGGGTTTACATTTCCCATTTGGAGTTGTGATACATGAGTTTTGAAGATTTCCAAGGTGTATTGTAAACAAAAGACTATCAATATTGCAATTTTCACTACAAGAAAAATTATACAATTTGAGGACATAATTGAAGAAAGTCTAATGGTCAAAATGTGGAACTAAAGGTTGTTCATAATTTAAGTTATCATTATGTCGAGAAATTGGTGTAGATAGAAATGATGCAATAATCTTTTGGAATACATTTGTAACATGCAATTGTTTGTCACAAAATGATTACTTTAACAAAAAGACTAAGAAGTACTTCTTTTAATTGAAATATGTTCATGAAACTTTGCACATCAATGTATATATGTACAAAGAGTAATCTTCCATTAAAAGTTTTTCCAATTTTTTTAATATTATGAAATTATATCTAAATTATATTAAACCTTTATCAATGTGTCATATTATAATAATGCTGATGATTATGATGTTTATAGGTTGTAAATTGTTCTTCCCTTAAATCGTCAATTTTATTATCCACAAAATTGAAATATATTTTTTGAATTAGTAAAAAAATGATATATTATTGTCAAATAAGGTGTTTTAAATAAGTCTTATAATGTGATTATAATACATTTACTCAAAGAAAAAAATGAAACAATTTGATATTCATAATTGTATTAACTTATTTTATTTTTAAAGCCCAAATCAATGAAAAAAAATTTTAATCAAAATAAATGAATTTTAAGTTGTAATATTCATTTTAATAGTTTATGTATATCCAGTTTTGACTACTTTTGTGTACATTACAACATTGAAACGCCCTTTTAGCCAAAAGAAAGGTTAGATGTCAATCTAGTAGTTTGATTCCTATTCACAAAACCTAGGAAACAAAGGTCATATGGCTCCAAAATTAACATGTTATATGGCATTAAAGAATCATTTTCAAAGGTTACAACTTTACATTTGAAAGATGTTAAATCAAAACTTATATGCAACAATTATGAAAGTACAAAGTTGTGAGATTCATAATTTAACAAAATCAAAAACAAATTGAGACTCCCTCCTAGGAATCCTAGGAGTTTTTGTCATTTTAATGTAACCCTCACCACTAATCACATAGTATACTATGAAAAAGAAGGTGGTGGTTCTTCTCCAAGTTCAAATCATGGTGTGTCTTGTGAATTTGACTCATTGTGGTTTGTTTGTACACCATTTTGAGTTCAACTTGCACTGATCATTTTTTTTCTTTTTGAGAAAGGGGATCTCCCTTGAACTTCTATTTATAAATTCATTCTAGTCCCATCCCAAAGTTCCCACCTTCATTTTTTTCTTGGGAGCTAAGAATCTCACCTTAAGTTTAAGTTTTATTGCAAACTTGGAAATCGACATTTTTTTTTTACTCCTGACACTATTTGACAAACCTAAGAGTGCATCATTTATTATGACTTCAACCTATGAGTATAATAAGGAAAGGGAAAATGTCAATTTGAAAAACATAAAAAATTCACACACACAACCAAATTCAAACGAATTGTCAAACAATTGTGCAACTTTATTTCATAAAACTAGTATTCAAGAAAAATGTTAAATCATCTTCAATGTTGCCCAAGACAATGACCAAGCAAAGGTCCACCAACTCGAACCATTCAAAAAGCCTTTAGTTCAAAATTGCAAAGGACCAAAGGTTATTCCACAAATGGGGGTTACAATCAAAAGTTGGTTCCATAATGCTAAAGACAAGACAAAGATAGAAGGAAGATATTAAAGTTATCCAAAAAGTAGCTTAAACTAGGCATTGGAACTCATTAATTGTGCCCAATTAATGATGGAACACAGAACAAAAGTTTCCAAATGAAAAATAAAGGAGACAAAATTAGTTTTTTCACCAATTTCATCCCCAATTTGATAGTTTTATCTTACATGTGAAAGTTCAACATTCGTTCCAAACTTTTGTTCTTTTCAAAAAAATCTTGCTTGTGTGCTTAGTAAAGAAACATGTGCAACTATGGAAGTGAAGGAGAGAAAGGTTTTGTTTTTTTGCACAAACACAAAAACAAAATGTTATCTGATGAATGGCAAAGGTTTAACAAGGTAGGATGGAGACAATTGATTAGTTGGGTAGGATGGAAACATTTGATTAGTGGACATGATTAAGACCTTTGATCAATTTGATTTTTGAATTACTTTTAGAAGGAAAGGATTTAAAATGTAGTTTTGGAATTCAATGAAGGTGAGAGATTGTTTTTTTTACACACAAAATTAGACTTAGAAAGTTGCCAGATATAAAATAGAAACACAATATGAAGTTTAGAGTTATGTTGAACTATGAACCACAAATTTTTCATGTTTTTCATTTTTTATTTCTACACTTTACATTATAAATGTTTGATATGTTCAATTATGAATAAAGAAAACAATAGAAAATTTATTAAAAAATAATGAATATACTTTAGAACTATTGTGTTTTTTGAATGAATAATTAAACTTTAATGATAAATTGTGCTTGTCCAATATAATTCAGAATCTGGGAAGTAATGGAACATTAACTATAATAAGGAAAATGTGTGAATATATTTTATAGATGATTTTGAATTAATTGAAACAACATATTGTAGGTGTTGAAAGTAATATTGAAAGTACAATTTGTATTGTTTTTAAATAGGCATAGCAAAGGATGGCTTGTGCATGAGCATGAAACCTAAATTTGAAACTTTGAGCTTGGAATTAAAATTTTAATGTGATTTTAATCCACCTACATGGATGAATGATTTTATATAAATGAATGTCATTTTTTGCATGGATGAATTTTATTTGTGATTTGGATTAAATAAATAAAACATTGGATGAAATTCATCCATGATTGGAAGATAATTAAATTAAAAACTATTTATATCCATCATCATTTGTTGTCCAAATATTAATATCTCAAACTTGAATTTCATTTAATAATGATGGATAATGAAACTGTGATAATAGAGGAAAATATGATGGTGAGACCAAAATGATTCTTAAAATTTTGTTTAAGAAATCATTTTCATGAACAATGTTAAGTAATTCAAGAAACATTATCATGGAATGAGTGTCAACCCCCTCCCTTGCCCAATTATTGTTAACAACGTTATATAACTACTTCATGGAAAACTTGGGTGCCTTGAAAATAAAGAATTATTAAAAAAACTTCATTGTCATCTATGATAGTAGGTTGTTTGAAAAGTTAATTAAGGTGCCTAAAACCAAATTTTAGTTTATTTCAAAAACCTATTATTACTAATAACATTACATAGTTTTAAAATATCTAAAACATTCAAATCTAATTGTTGTTGGTTAGCATAGTAATGATAATATAGTTAAGACAATTCTAAAATAATGGTATTTTAAACCATAGCCATGAAATACATCTATAATGGAATTTATATTATATTATTCAACAAATGTTATATCATATATAATTAGATTGTGTTTCATGGAACTCTAGTTAATTAAAATTATGGAAAACAAATTATCCATAAAATTTTAATGATAAAATAAAAAATCCATCCAAAATTATAATGGAAGTTCTAGTATTAAAAACATGTACTAAATGCAATTTTTTTTTTCATCCATACATTAGATGAATGAAAAAAATCATTCAACCAGAATGAAAATGAATGACTATATTTATCCCCATGTTTGCTTCTAGGTTTACTAGTACAACATTCATTTTGCAATTAAATTCTTGAAATTTACCTACATATGTAAAGGGTAAATAAAATTTACTATCCCATATTCCAACTCTATGCTTTAGGTTGAAGCTTTAAGCTTATGTAATAACTTGCTTTGTTTTATGCGTAGTGAAAAAGGGCACAAATAGATACTTGAAAATGAACATCTAAGAAAGCTCAATGGGGGGTGCTTAGTGTATTCAACTGAGGGTGAAAGATTTTTAGAATCAAACCCAAGTTTGAACATGGCCAAAAATATGGAATTAAACAACATTGGTTTTAACTTTTCAAAATTCATTATAAATGATTGAGATGTTTTGGGAGCGTGAATTCCCAATTATGAAATGCAACTTGGGAGGTTTGGAAGTCTTTCGTGATCTTGATTCCCATGTACACCCATTTTGTGTGAATATATTTCTTTTCATTTGGTTCATCATGAGCCTTGAAGTTTACTGTTGGTTCACTTTGTTTGATATTGCCCCAACTTTCATCACTAACCAAATTTAGAATCATGTTATATGAAATAACATATATATAAAATAATTTAAATTTATTTTAATAAAACCTTAACCACAAACTCACATATTCCTTACTTAAAAACACATACTTAAATCAACTCAATATTTCATCATTAAATCATCAAATTTGTAATTCAAAGTGGGCTTAAACTTTATGGAACAAAACCTCTTAATTGCTAGTTTCAAATAGGTTTAAAGATGGTATTATCTTACTAAATTCAGCAAAACTAACACTAATGATAAAATCACATGGCATCAAGGAAAGCCCAATTTCTAGCCGTACATTTCAATGGACAAAAGCCACTATTAACATTGTTAATTCAAGGTACATTGCAATAGCCTTTATGTTGAACTTTGTGTTGAAATTGCAAGCTTCCATCTTTCAAAGATGAAGTGAATCAATAGGTGATTTGAAATTTGTTAAAGCTTTTCAAAAATAAGAAGGGGGAAAAAAATGATAATATGGGTTAGAATGAGGAATTAAAATACTAGAATCTATATATTTTGAAGTTGCAAGTTAAAATTAAATGAATGCAAAAAATTGATTTAAAAAAATCCATTTGAGCTATCATAAATGTTGTCTTTCACATTGAAAAAAATTATGTAAAATAATTTAGTGAAAAAATAGGTAAAGAAAATTGGCATCTAGTTCACATCACTTTACATTTCAAACCATGCTCTAATTCATGGGAAAAAATCTAGTTGCAATTTTTTAAAGCAAAGCAATTTTCCCAAAGGTAGTTCATTCAATGAGGAAAATAAGTAAAACGTGTTTGTAGCTTGGCTAAATGTTGCAAAAAACATGAACAACATTTTTTTAAATCACAAAAATTGCAAGCCATTGATTCCAAGTTCAAAAACTAAAGGTGTGTAGGGCTCAAGTCTATGATGCGAAGGAAATGAACCTCCATTTTCATCACAATTAAAATTACTAAATGTGAAAGGACAACTAAACATATTTAGTAAAAATACCCATAGAAAGGGAAAATTGAAAAGATAGGCCCATTCCTTGATAAAGTAGATGGACACAAGTTCACAACAAATGCTCTAAGAATTATTCAATTTCCTTGTTAAAAATAAAATAACCACCCAAATTAAAGATTTTTTTTGAAGAATGAAAACTTCAACATGAACTTGCACAACCACATTTTCAACACTATGATAGCCTATTTTACAATATTTCTTTCAAGCACTATGATAGCATATTGCTTGAAACTAAAAAAATGCATCATTTGAATTTTGTTCCCAAGGTTTTGGAACTAGGAGAAACGGTAAGCACAAGTAAAGGACACCTTTCATTGAATTAAAGAAACAAGGTCAATGTTGCTAATCATTTCCTTAATCTAATGCTTAAACACAACATACATTGTACTTGTTGTAAGAGTCTTAGCAAAGAAGATGAAAATCAACTTTAAGGCTAGCATGAGATGGTTGGTTAAATGCTTAACCAAACCCACAATTGATATTGTTTTATAAATTTTTATTGAAATGGTGGACACTTTCACATTTGCAAGGGCATTTTGATGGGGTTCCTTTGTTATGGGTGGCAAAATTTGAAGCTTTGAGGGGGGTTATAGTTGGGTTTTTTTGAGTTACATAAATGAACCACAAGTGATCGTGGTGTAATTGTCTTCCCAATCATAGATTAAATGAATAAGATAAGTTTTAAAATTTAAGAAATTCCCTAAAAAGGAAGATTTCCTTTTTATTGTCTTCAATTGAAATGCCCAAAAAGATTTGCTTGTCCTTGGAGACAAAAACTCTTGCTACCTATGTCATAAATAAACAAATGATCAAATTTGTCCAATTGATCACCATAATATAATTTGGAAATTTTAGTGCAAATTCGGAATAAGACAAGGGTGTGTGTCACACTATGGCTTTGCCAAATTTAAAATTTTAAAAAATATCTTAAGGCAAAAGAAGAATTATGAAAATTCAAATATCTCACCACGCAAAAATATATAATCTTCAAAAAAATCCTCTAAAAGAAACCAACATCCTTCAAGATATTATAAGTTTGTGAGTGACCTCAAGTTTCAACACAAGCCAAGATATCATCTTTCATATAAAAATAATAGACCTATTATTATTACCTAGGTGCCAAAATCCATTAAGCTACTATTACTCTATGATGAATCTAAACACAACAATATCCTTAAAGGGCCTTGGTAGTAGGCAAGGCCAACAAGGGGTGTGTCAAGGACTGATCTGCAACTGTTACATCTCTGTGCTGCATTCAATGAATGCAACAAGGACTTTGATGGTGCTCGACATGGTTGATTACCTTCAAAATGTGTTTCTTTTGGAGTTTTTTGGCCTCAATTTCACACATATGAAATTCTTTTGCAATTTCTTTAGATGCTGATGGACTGCATCCAAAGTATTTTATGAGTGTTGTGCTCAAAGGGTTTTAAGTCAAAAGGTGCAGGAGGCCTTGCATGCTACCGTTTAGATAGGCCTCTCTCTATGCCTAAGGCTTAGTTGCTTTGCTTATATTGGGAGGGGCAAGCTATTATGAAGTGAAGATAATCCACAAAAGCTTGTTGCACCTTGAATGAGGATAATTGACTTAAATCTTAATTAGCTATGTCTCTTGAGTGCTAAGCAACATCATGACTGAATCTTCCCATTGCTTATGAGATGCAACAGAAATTCAGGATGCATCTTTTTGAATAATTGTTTGTGCCTGATAGTTTTTTAGCAGTTATTATACACTTGTCTACTACACCTGCCCTGGGGAGATGATGAGGTCACGGGAAGGTCCTAGCTGCCAGTCACTGCCCTTCATGACAAAGGTGGTGGTCTGATGGTCTGATGATGCTTTGCATGATTCAAATAGTTATGACGTGACCAATGTTGACTGGTTTTTTGGGTTCTGGTCAATCCAGTTCTGATAACCAGACCTGTAAATTCAGTCTCCTCCTTGGAGCTGGACCGGGAACTGGACTGTGCTACCAAGTTCCTGCCACCAAACTTGGAAATGGGAGTTTTAGCAATTTGAAGAACCCGCATCAGAATTGCACCAGAGCTAGTATTTCGATTGCAAAAAAACAGAAGGTGAAACTGGAACTGGAACTGGAAGTCCCCTTCAAAATAATAGAGCTAGCTAGCAAGGACAGAAACCAAAAGGTGCTCTTTAAAAGCAAGAACAGGACCAAAACTGGAAAATTAGATCACTCATTCTTGTGGTCTTTGTTTTGATTTGCTCACAATTGATGCAATACTTACCTTCAAAGTGTTGTATGGAGTTTTCTTTTGAATCTCATATGCGATACTACTTTTCTTATCTGAGAGTGCAGCTAACAATTATGTTTTGTGTTTGCATGAGCTGCCAATTGATGCAGAATGCAAACACATGCTTTCTTTTTCTTTTTTTATTAATGAATAGCCCACTTGAGAAGTAGAGCTCTTTTGGATTGTGGTCATTGAACAATGTACACCCATCAGTAAGCAAACTTGTTTCTACCAATGGCAGAATGCTGCCTGGCAAGGAAAATGCCCAGTGCTAAAGGAGAACAATTCTTGGAGTTTTTTTTTGCTTCTAAGAGCATGATGTAATGGGATTGACTTCACATTTTGCTGCAATCATGAACCTCGTAGTGTGTAGAACTTAGCTAGTGAGAGTGGTGCATTCTTATCTTACCCATTATGAATTCAAGGACCTATTTCATGAGATTCTACCACCATGTGCTAATATTAAGTTGCAAAATAAATTTCTTGCATATTGCTTCCAATGTAACAACCATTTCAACATGCACCTTGCACAAAGTCTAATTGCCTGTAAGACTTGTTCATGTAACAATAGAGATATCCATAAAGTAAGACAAACACAGCACCAGAACCCTGAGTTTGATCATACACAGGGTGAGATTGAAAAAAAACCTGCAAAAAAGTACATTCGCATTCAAGGGGGTAGGGGTGAAACTCAGAAAACCATCAATTTTGGTGGTAAACTAAGTTTCATCCTGTCTTTCCTTTTTCCTGAGCGCTTCCATTGCTGCTACATATATTTTCACTGTTCATACCTGTACAACTACTATAATCCATCCATTTGTGTGGTCAAAGACATCCAATGGACATTTACACACAACTTTTTTTTTCAAAAGCAACCTTTTGCCCAAAAAAATCCAGGCATATGTATTATTCTTAAGCCCTTTCACATTTCATTACGTTTAGCATAAAATAGAGAGCAAAACTAGAGACATTGGAAATTGTTAGAACTTTATATCATGTTATACCTAGGCTCAAAAAAAAGCTCTAAAAGAAGTTGAGAGGTAGGTTCAAATGGGTCATCAAAAGGGTAGGAAAGTAGGAATGACATAACTCCTACAACATAGTCATGTTAAAATTTTTGACTAGGAGTCTAGGTAGGTATAGTAGTGGGGTATTAAACTACTTTGGGTCATTGTGATATTTAAGAGTTAAATGTGACATTATATATAATTCATTGCACTTGTTTAGTTTTGTTATTAGAGTTTTCCCGTTGAGTGTTTTATCTCTTAAACAAAAGACCATAAAAATTATGGTTTCATAAAGTTCAAAATTGTTGGTAGAAAACTCACACATGAGATTCATTTAGAATTTAAAATTATTAGTGTGAACCTGGTGCATAATGCACCCGTCAAGCTTCCCTTCGCCCGGTCTTTCTTCGCCCGTGCCCCCCACCTCGTCCTATCCTTCCCAGCCCGTGCCTTCCACCCCGTCCGATCCTTCCCAGCCCGTGCCCTCCACCCCGTCCGATCCTTCCCAGCCCGTGCCCCCCCCCCACCTGATCCTTCCTCGCCCGTCCCCTCCCCGCCCGTGCTAGCCCCCCCTGCTG
>Ga0116227_10000169_pt1 | contig 112806 bp, 69 predicted proteins | sample S1TSphgellanicum_FD_89693 | JGI IMG/M metagenome (GOLD analysis project Ga0116227, IMG submission 89693) | Host-associated microbial communities from peat moss isolated from Minnesota, USA - S1T2_Fb - Sphagnum magellanicum MG | ecosystem: Host-associated > Plants > Peat moss > Unclassified... | reverse complement strand
TGTTGCTTCTCGTACCTTGATAAGCAAACCTTTTTGTTAAGGCTTGGTTGTTGTGACCAAGGCGCGAGATAGGAAAAGGAATCATGTCAAGTAGCTTAGTTCAAGAGTAGACTTGACTTGAGTTCCTCATGAGGGGAAGAATGAAAAGTTCTTCCCAAATGAGGGGCTTCGTCAAATTAGGTTAGTTTAGTCCTCTTTTGATGAAGCCTTGGAAGAGGGTTTTCTACAAGACCCTCTTAGACTTGTCAAGAAAGTGTTGGAATCTTGGGGACGCCTAAGTTAGCTTGAGACAAGGTCTAAGCCACAAAAGTCAACAAATGGCCAAGGATCCAAAAAGGAAAGCAATTACAATTGTGCGAAGGAAAATTTTTAAGTGTCAATGAGGACGTTGACCTTTTCTTTTAGTGGGGAAGAGTGTCGCAACCTCACTTTGGGCAAAGTGGGAGAATGCAACTCCCACTCCCAAAAGTGAAGACTTGGAGTCCTCCGGGACTCCCGAAAATTCAGAAGACGATTTGAGGGGTCAAATCTCCTCGCCTTGTCGCGTTCTTTATATCAATGGAAAGCTCTTGAAGTGTAGATGTCCAAAATGGGCTCGCATTGCCCATTTAGACATATGTAGCCCAAGTTATGGGCAAAAGAAGGGCCGGGAGTCAAACTGCCAGTTTGACTCCCGACCACTAAAAGTCGGGAATCGACCTCTTCCCGACGTCGCATCAGGGAGTGCGACATGGCGTTGGAAAGCTCTCGACGAGATCTACAACTTTGGTTTAGAGCTCATCCTGATCCGAGCTTGGGGCGAGGAGTTGTGGCCGTCCAAAGTCCCGGGACTCTAACCCGGGATAGTTTCGGGACTCCAACTTGGGAGTCTTGGGAAAAAAGGCCATTTGGATGTAGCCTCGGCGGAGAGCTGCATAGAATACTATAAGGGGGAAGGTGGTGGCTTCCCCCGAGTCTAGGCCGTGGTGAGTCAAGTAGTCCAAGTTGCCCGTGGCTTGTCCCAACACCCAAAGGTGTTCCCGAATGTGATTTAACCCTTTTGTGATTGGTTTTGGATGCAGATTCGTGCTTGATCTTCTAATCCATCTTCCTAGTCTAATCCCGGGACTTCTAGCACGCCTCTCTACCCCTCTTTAGTGCTGGAAGTCAGGAGCGCCCCTCCAGTCCCACTTTTCCGCAACTACACATAGTTGGACCCTCAAGTGGGTTCAACCCGGGACTTGGGAGTGCGTCAACCAAGGTGTATCAATTGAATTACATAAAATTTTGGTTTTGTCATGATGACCTTATGTGTTGTGTGGGTGGGATAAGTAGGAAATATGCATTCAAAATGCCAGCCTTGCTTTCCTTATGGTTGTGCAATAAGGACAAATCTCACTCAAATTGAGATGGTGGCATTGGAGGAGGTTGATTTTTTGCTCTTGGAAAAGCCAAGATATTCCCTTGTCAATAAGGTTGGAGACAACATTTTTGCATTCATTAACCAACCTTCTGCATGTGCCCTTCAAAATCTTTTTAGTAATGGTACTTCTATCCATGTTTATAAGCCATTGGATCCAGATGCTTGGCGCAAATCAAGGAATGGGAAGAAAATTTGTTGTCTGACATGTTCAAATTATCCATTCTACAAGAAAACAAATGAAAGGTGGGACAAGTTCTTGAAATTGCATTATTAACTACCTCAAACATTTTTCTTCTGGGATATGGATGGATTTATTGCCTCCTTTTAGGACATCCATAAAATCGTAAACAATATGAAGTGATAATTATTGATTACTTGGCTTGTAGTTGTGTGGATTTTTTTCCCTTGATGTTTGCATCCCTTGTCAAGTGGGGGTTGTGGGCACCATGTAAGCATTTGTATTACATTTTGCAATATGCCATGTACTTTGGGATTAGAAAACCATTCATCCACTATCCATCTTAAAGTTGGAATGAGGTTCATAGATTATTTGATCGTGTTAAAATCCTGGAGGTAAATTAGGTTGCAATGTCACTAAATAGTTGTTAAATAAGACTATTATGGGTTCTATTATTTTGGAATGCATTTTTTTGTAGAAATAAAAATATTCTTCAACATGATGTGTGTAATTCTTCATTAATTTTTCAAGCATTTTTCCATTTCATCATTATGTGGACTTCCTACCTATAACTTACTATGTGACTTAATTTAATTTACACAAGTTATTGTTTCACCCTTTTGCATTGTAATGTAGTTCCTTCAAGTTTCACCTTTGAGACCTTTTTTGGTGGATGAAGTTGGACATGAAAATTATGTGAGTCCAATAATTTCCATTTGTCATAATTGTTTTGAAATTACTTTCATCCATACACTCAACTAGTTGGAAATTTCATCCAAACAATTTGTTTACTTTCAATTGTCATCAAAAAGTTCATTCATGCTCCATGTTCATCGAAATATTTCATCCATTTTGTAACTTTCATTGATGTACATATGGTTTGATCTAACATAACTGTTTTGGAATTAATTTCATCCATACATTTCAACATGTCAAATTTTTCATCCAAACAATTCATCTACTTACAATTATCATCCAACAAGTTCATTGATGTTTAACTTTCATCTAAACATTTCATCCATTTTTTGACTTTCATCCATGTACGTGTGAAAAAATATTTTCCATGTCATTTTATGTGGCATAGGGATATTCTACAAATATTCTATCCTTGTCATCAAAATATTCCAAATATATTTGTTCTTGTTCAGAAGCTCATGTTCATGTGCTTGTTTCCTAGCATCATTGGTTATGCAACCATGGAAACTTCAAGGTAGAAAAACTTCATCAAACTTTTGAAACCATAATTCTAAAAATTGATTCTTGAAATTCTATGCTTGCAAGTGCTCACCTCTTATGTTGTGATTTGATAGGTTCGGTTGCAAAGCTGGACAAGAGTAGATCAAAACAAACATAAAATGCAAATCAAATCTAAATTCCTCACACCTCTACCTAGTACCAATGTTCAACAAAATTTATTTATTAAATACACCTTAGTAATTTCTCAAAAGTCGGGCCTGGATTTTTTTCTCATAATTATTTATGCCAAACCTGCTAGTTTACTCTATGGTAACCTTCTTCCACACATTTCCTTCCTCCCACCATGCAGGGCTTGATGAGTTGCCTAATTTCAGCATGCAATTGTACCTTTGTAACTTATAACCTTATGTTGATTTCTTCAACAAGGATTAACCAATTGTGAATATCAAATAATAAGTATTTTTTGCAAAATAATTACTTGTGTTATTTTTGTTGCATATTACCATCTTTATAAAGGTGCATTCACACTTGGTGTGAGGGACTCTAGTTTCAAGTCCCTTAACACCATGCTAGTCATTTAGGACTTAACTTATTTATCATGAAGATTTTATATTAAGCTAACCTTCACTTAACATTAAACTATCAGCCATTTAACGTTGGGTGCCACCTAGGATGCCACCTAGATTTTCATTTAACACTAACTTAACATCAAGTGTGAATGCACCATAAGCTAGTTTTGCATCCAAGATAATTATTCATGTTTGAGATATTTCAATTTTATATTTCATAACATGTGATAATCTTGGTATGGGCAGTTTGTGTAAACATTTGTGAAAGTAACATTGATTATAATGATTGGCACTTTGAGTGCAATAGCTAAAGCTTGAGAGAGAAGAAACAATGAGAGCTCTTTGTAAAGTATGCAATTATCATCTTTCATCTCTCACCATTTTTCTCCCAATTTCCGTATTAAACAATAACCTACCTTGCTGACCAAGCTGGTCAATACCTTGTTGTACTCATTTCCTTTCACCCATTCATTGTTGGCAAGGCATGATGGGTGATGCAAGTTCAGCAAGTAGTAAAAGATTTGTAATCCTTCATTGACTTCTCGAACACCAAGTGGAGAAGTCACTTTTAGCACCGAAAGGCATGTAATAGAATCAAATAACTTAAGAAACTCTGGTTCGAGTATAAGCACTAAATTTTAAAGATTTAACTCTGATTTGAAAATACGGTGAAAATGCTTTGCAATTGATGTGAAATTGTGGTATGACTTTCTGTGAAATTGTCGCATGACTTTCTGTGAAATTTCATTTCTCTAAGTTTCTTCTAAAATTTCAAAATTCAGTACATGTTACTTTGAGTACACACACTCCTGATTGGGTTCAAAACGATTGGTTTTATATGAGACACCCCAGAACTAAACTTTTTGCAAAAGATCAACCTCTGCGAATTTTCTTAATATATTTGGAGGTACACTAATAGAGTGTAAATTACATGTCGTCTCTCCACCCACTCTTTGGAAATTATGTGAAATCTCACGTGCACACGGGGAGCAGGGGGAGTGGGAAATTGTGCTTGGGGAGGAGGTCCACCTCCCCAAAGGACGCTGCACTATTTGACCCGAGGTTATCGGATGTAATAGAAATGGCGCCAAGCTCTCCAATGGTTATGAAGATGGATTCTTTGAGATATAATAAACTCTGGTTCTGAAAACAAAAATCAAAGATTGTCTTTGGATATGTAATCATGGTTCTCAAAAAACCAATGAACTCCTCAAATAACCATCTACCAAACCATTTTATTCCTTTTCAGTTCTTTCATAAAAACCACCAATTCTTCAATGCTTTTCAAAGGTGATTCCATGCTTTACAACTGTGATAAACTATGTGTCTGTGTCACACAGATATACATTGGACATCCACTCCAGCCTTTTTTGGGTTGGCAATTTTTCATCAAATTCTAAAACTTCAAAAATTAATTCATTTTGGAGGTTTTCAATCGTTAGAAGTGAGGGAAAAAATAGAAGAAATTGTCAAATTTCTATACTTAGTTGTTTTGAATGTTATCATATCACAATTATTTATAAATTCATAATTGATTAAAGTTTTTAAAAAAAAAACTGGCTTCAACTTGGGTTGAGTTTTAAATCTTCTTATTCTATAAGGGAAAAATAAATGTTGAGGGAAAAAAACTCCAATTTACTCAATGTGTTTTATTCTGACAGTTTGGGCGGTTCTATGTTTACTTCAGACTCACAAAATTGAAAAAAAATCCCAGCTGACGACAATCGGTATTTCTGAAAATTTCCCAGTCTCTGCTTGCCCATATTTTATGGGCTGACTTGCATATTGCCTTTGCTCTACGATTGGGTCAGCTGTGCCTCTCCAAGGCTCACAGGCAATGCATTTTGTTGGAAAAATCAAGGTAAGATGCCCCATGACCGCAATTGTAACCTCTGGGCCACTTGGGTGAATTCCCGCAAGAATGAAATCTTCTATCAGCAAGAGGGCAGACAACCCAGCAATCCCAGTGTGAAAATAGCTGCCAGTTTGATGGAAGACTTGGTTTGCAAAGGGCCAAGCTGCTGGCATGAGTCCTGTAGCTCAGCCTCCTGATCAATCACTAGCTGATGAGGCTTTTTGACTGGGCCCAGCTAACCTTGTGTGCATATTCAAGAGATTGAGAAGGCCAGATACGTTTAAGAATAAGAATGGTTTTTGTGTGACTCCAGTGGATGTGGGTGCTTTTGCCACCAAAACAGTCTCAAAACGGTGGTGATAGATAGGCTTGTGGGGTCGTTGTTTGAGTACTGTCGTGGAACCTGGTGAGCTTTTAAGTTTTCAGCCAATTGGACCGCACTTAGTTCTGCCATTTAGAATGTTTTTTCTTAATGTTCCGTAAGTTTCCATGAAAATCTGGTCTTTCATGTGGCTGGATATTGTTCACATGCCTTTGGAAACACTGGAGCATTTTGCCGTCTCTCCGAGGGCATCAGCCCCTCCCCCCTCCCTTTTCACTGCATTCATCTGTTTTGATTCTTGGGAGGTCCTTTAGAAGGCACCTTCCTTGATCCAGCACCTTCACTGGTAGCTTGTACCTTGACCTTTTTTTAGTAAGGAATCTTATTAGAGCTAAGAATTACTGGAGGGAATGTTAAATTTAGAATTAGAGACCTTGGTTTAGGCCCCCCTCTAAGCTACTGAGAGGGCTTGTGACTATGGTCATCTTGCGAGCTTTCAAAACTCATCCAAAGGCTGTCCCATGGAGATTCAATAATCATTTAGGTGTGTGCTTGAGCTCTTAAGTGTAATGTAACATGAAAATAAACTTTGTTGAAGTACCTTGACATTAGAACAAAGCCAAAATGGTTTTATTTTTTATTTCATGCAAATATTGTCTTCTTTTACCTTGAAAATCTAAAATCTAGGTAACATTTTTTTGAAACGATGCATGCTTGGAATTTAAGCCAAAAATTCATGCCTACTCCATAAACCACCCCTAAAAAAAATTGTATCCTACAAACACAAATAGATAGAATGCATATATATGATTCATAGACAATTGGGTAATCTATAAATACTTGTTTTGGTTCAAAAATAGTTTTAAAAACTCCATATTACCACTAGAAATAAAAAATCCTACCAAGTAAAGGATACAAGTTTATTATAATTAAATAAAGATGCAAACATTCTTAATTTGAAACAAAAGGAATATTGGTGTAGCTCACACCTCTTCCCCCCATGAGGTTGTTGGGTTTGAACCTAAGGAAAAGCAAAGAGATGTGAAGTGTGATCAGGACAATGGATGGGGCAATCAAGAATTTATTTCTAAGTTGCCTTTTTGTATGTGACCTTAGGTTTCTCCATTTGTGGCCACCCTTTCTTCTTCTTAGTGATTGTTGCTTTTAGTGTATTTGTGGTGGCCTCTCCCAACCTTGTTTCACTAGGAAAAACTTGTTCATTAATATTTTCTATTTTTCAATCAACATAGAAAAATTATGAACCATGTTGAACAAATTGGATAACATTGAATTTTGAACACCCCAAAGCAAGTGCATTCTAAAATTGGTGTTGAAAAATTAATATCCATGGATAATTTTGGTTTCATTCTTATGATTTGAAGCTTTCTCCATCTTGTGAATAATTTTCCTTTGTGTAAAAAACAATTGTGAATTTGTTTTGATCAAAACAATGACCTTCAAACAAACACAAAGATAAAAAAGTTTGATGAACATTTTCAAATGGTGACAAAATGTGAGAAAAAGATGACCGTTATTCATGATGTGTAAGGCTTAGGGTCAATTTTTTTGAAAGGAAGAAACCAAGATTCCCTTTAATTTATTTTTCAAAAATATTAATTTTATATTAAAAAATAAAAATCCAAAAAAAATTATGACCATATTTGACTTTTTGGGTTCATGGTTTAACCGACTTTTGTTCCCACCTAAAACAGTATTAAAATAAAATTTCACTCGATGTGGTGATTTTGGACTCACATGGTTTAACAAACTTCATGCCAAGCACATCTATTTCAAATGGGCTTTTGTGTGAAATTTGTTAAACCATGAAACATTATCCATAAGTTGCCATCTAATATTCCATCTCAAGTTTTCATCCACCTTCATTTCTTTGGTCCCTTAGGCTTCAAACTTTGTGTAAAATGAATTTATACCTTGACAATCCTTTTCTTCCAATCATGGATTTTCTATTTTGATGGTCATGGGCTCTTAATTTCTAGCCTAAAAGGGGCTTTAGTCTTTGGATGAGATATTTTTTATGTTTATAAGCAACCCCAAAAAAATTTGGGGTTTTGGTCATCCTAATAATGTAGGTGCAATTGGTTCATCCGAGCCACCTTTTAAGGCAAGATGCTTATAAACACTCCCATAAGCATTTCTTTTACTAGTGAAATTTTGCCAATTTTTGACATGATTCTGACCTATGCAAAAAAATCATGAAAATAATGACCCAAATTTGCTAGATTTCAAAAATAAATTCCAAATTTTGTAGATTTTTATGATAAGTTCCAATGGGTAGCAAAAAATATACCAAGAAGTTTTTTTCTTCTTTCATATCTAGTATGGAGCATAATACCTCTTTGGTAAGAAGGAGAAACATATCCCCGAGGTGATAACCATGGTAATGCTTTGATTGAGATTTCCATTTTTCAAATAGGAAATTACACAAAAATGTCCTTTCAACGCCAACATTTCTTTCATGCAATTCTAACATGGTGCATTCCACCTTTGTCTCACCATGTTTCACATTGCACCTACTAGGTATATTGTGCTCATTGCAAAAAAGAAAATATTAACCTAGGTCTTTACATTGGGTAAAGCCCTTGTAGAAGGGTTGTGCAAAAATACCAAAAATGAGTTCAATTCCTGCCTTGGCATGGGTCTCTTATTCCCCCACTCAACATTTAAACCTACATGTAGAGCACTTTTCTAAGTATATTCACAGGGTTAGAAAAGTGTATACTTAGAAAAGTATATACATGTTTGCCTTGACATTTGGAGGTTAAGTCATTTGGACTCTTGCCCATGGTAAATGTTCCAACATGCACCTTGGACATGATCATGCTAAACATCAATCCGATGTCATAAGGGTATGTAATGAAGTTCATTACAAAAGTATTCAACTACAATCATGAATATGTTAAACAAGTGGCATTAGCAAAGAACTTACATTTAAGAAAATCTCTTATAAAAGAGGTTCACTTGCAAAGCATCCCTCTCATTCAATTGGCAATCATGGACCCATTTGATAAAGTGTAAGTGTGTAAACTTTGCAACAAAGCCAAAGTCACAAAAATCTCTTGAGACAAAGAGAAATCCACTACACAACCCTAATAATTACATCCACAGCCTACATCAAACAAAAAACATCATGTGCCATAACTTAGATCATGAGATAAGTCCACAAACCCCATATTACAAATATGTTAAAGATGCAATGCCCATCTGCAATTGTGCCACCCAATACACTTTACATGGTAAGGTCATAAGCAAAAGGTGGACTACACAGACCAAGTGCAAATATGCACCAGTTTACCATTAAGGTTAAGGACAAAAGTTCTGTTTCACAAATGGAGGTACCTGATATACTATACTATACTACTGTTAAGGATAGTTCTCTATGTTAAAGGGTTACAGACTAAAAGTAAAATGTTTAAAACAACCCCATTCACAAACAAATTTAAGTGGGTTTTGGGGTTTTGGGGTTTTTACTTTTTACCATGATCCCAATGTGGGGGGTCAATGGTTTAGGGTTTAGGGTTTACACCTTGACCACACCTAATGTACCAAAATGTACATTCAGGTGGAAAGGAGCTCAAAAGCCCACTTCATTCGAGTCGGCAACAAAAGTGCACAAGTTGTTGGGTGTTGGCAAATTGGTAAAATCCTCTGTCAAAAAAGTGCATTACGTATTACACACGGAAGGGTCAAGCTCCTGCCCATTATGTTGTGGAAGGTGCCAGTCAAGCCTGATAGTTTAGGGCATGCTAGGCGATGCACCCAACATAATGGGCAAGGGGAAGACCATTCCACAGCATTCGGTTCTTTGAGTCTCCGGAATCAATTGGGGGCTGGCGGTTTTGTGATTCTGATGTGGGCAAAAATGGAACCGGCGGGTATTAGTCCAGGCACAATTAGATACCCGCTCAGCAGAAGTACCCTTTCTCTAGAGAGGGATTAGAAGATTGGGAATTTTGCTTTTAAACAGCGATTGAGGTAGTTTTAGGTTAGAAAAGAAAATGGCCCATTGGCAGCCTTACTTTTTTTGTATGAAATTTTTTGACACAACAAAAAATTCAATGATTTTTTGAATTTTTTTTTGCTAAAATTAGAAAAAGAAATTCAAAAAAATCTTTTAAAATCACCAGACTTCTACACGTTTTGTTGGAGAAGATAGGCCCAAAAGAAAAAGAAAAATTGATTCAGTTTTTTTTTTCTTTTTGTATTTTGATATAGCCAAATTTGGCTATATCAGCTTATGGGTGATCGCCGCCTGGGCTACATAATTTCTAAATTAAAAAAAAAGTATGATAGAAATATATAAAAATGAATTTATTTAAAGAAAAAAAACACACACAGACACTGGTCCAACATGGTCGTCAAAATTATAGTAGAAAAACTTGATTCTGCGGATGAAAAAAAGACAAATTCTTGGATGAACACTTTAGGTAGGTACGTGGATGAGTAGGTAGTAGGTAGTGTTGCCATGGGGGAGACGGAGCGTTCTTCCGGGCGACCACTCACTAGGATAGTTGTTGTCGCAAAGGACGGAGGAGGCTTCCAGGCCACTGCTGTGCGCGTCTTCTTCCATCGTGACCATGTGAAGAAGTCGTTGCTCCCCGGATCTTCGCAGTGGTTTCGGAATGGTGTTCCGGAATGGCGCTCCTCCACTATAGACAAATGCGCAAACCCCACTACTTTCTCCGTTCTTGCTCAGCTGCTTGTTGTTTGGGTTCTTCTTCGTTTTTGCAACGAGTTTGTGGCAATAATAAAAAGCATTTGCTATCTTCTTCTCGATTCACAACCAGTATGTATGTGGAACCAAAAAAATTGAATTCTGAGAGAGACCAGAGAGAGAGAGAGAGAGAGAGAGAAGCATAATTTGAGGTTGTTTTGAAGTGGGCATTTGAAGAGAGAGGACCCAACCATGGATGCTAATGGAGATCATCCTGGTCGTGAGGCGCAAAGGAGAACTGGTTATGCAACCCAAGCCAATGCACTGTTTAGGAAGAATCTCGCCTTGCAGGTAGTAGCTCTTGTTTTCTTCTTCACCATCCCTAGAACATCTGAGATCTGTCTCTCTGTGACAGTTCTTGTTATGAAACAAAATCCTCTTCTGTGATTGGGTTTTCGTTTCTTACACAATTCCTAAGCAACTTTCTTTATTTTGGTCGGGTGGCCGCAAAGAAATCTTTGTTTTCAAGCTCTCTTCCTATATCACAAGGGTTTTTCAAGGGGAAGGGTGTTGAGGATTCTGTGTTGACAACTTTATTCACCAGTTCTTTGTAGGGATACAAGAAACTTTTGCAAAATATCCAAAGTGAAAGTTTGAAATCTTATGACTTTTTTTGCCAATCACCCATGTGTACCAGAAATCTTAAAGGGTTTTCGGGGAAGGAAGAATGTGACTGACTGACCTTCTTGTGTCTCTGTGTGTTCTCCATTTTTTTTCCCTTCCCCTTGCACATAGTATTTATTACAGGGAGAATTCTTCCAGATTTTCAAGGGTTTTTTGTGAGATTTGCAATGGGTTATTGCAGCCACAAGCATATCACTTACTTACCCCAAGAGGATTTCACATACAATTGTGGGTTTTGAAGAGCTTGTGCAAAGTTTATACACTTGCAGAATGCATTGAATCAAGATGAAAATGTTCAGTACCTGTTTTGTGATGTCTAGAGAAAACTGATATATGTTTGTTGTATGTGGTTTTTACTTTGGGGTGGGGTATTGTCCAGAAACGGAATTGCAGAACCAATACTTGTCTCATAAGTTTCCCCATCATCATCTGCCTTCTGCTTTTCATCTTCCAACTTTTGATCAACAAGGTTTTCAATGGCTCAGACTTTCAGTGCGGATGCCAATGTGTGCCACAACCAGGGAGCTCAACCTGTGTGAAAACTTGTGGCCTCCAATACTCTGATTCTGACCAAGTGCAGTGGTGTGGAGTGCCTGATCCAATTGAATGGCCAGCTGTACTGCAGATTCCAGCGCCTGAATACCGAGCTGTAATGCAAACAGCTTATCCTGACTTGCCCAACCCTAGTTGCCGAGCAAGTGGGACTTGTGAAACAACCTTCTTGTATACTGGACAGAACAGATCTATTGCTGATAGTAAGCACAAAATGCTTGCTTGCTTTGCTTTTGTCATGTTCATGTTCCTGCATGCTCATATTCTTTGACTAGTTATGAAATTTCAAAGTTAGTCAAGCTTGTCCAATTCTTCATCTCAGCTTGCATTCACACAAAGGGATCACCACTACTAGTTGTGCACACTTGATAGGTGAGGTAGCCTTTGTTAATGAGATGGTTATGATTGTGTGACTCTTCTGGTTTTCTGCACTAATGTGCTTTCTTGGATTTTTTTCCCCCATTTTTTTGCCAGCAATGGTGGGTCTTCTATTGAACAACACCACGCCAACAAATCTGTCTGACCCTCTCGGTGTTCTGTCAACTGTAGTTCCGGTATGATATTTCCCAATCTTGGTGGACTTGATGTTTGAGTTTTGTGTTCATACCTAAGGTTGTCTTGAGCTTTTGCTTTCAGAGGACTACTTTCTTTTATCTAGGAGTGTAAAATAGATATATGGATGTTCATTTGCTCCATGGTTGAGAATTTGATCTTTTTTCCTCAATCCTTGGATGGGTATTGCAGGCTACGGACCAACCCACATGGGGGACAGAACTGTTGGAGTCTGCATTCACTACAGGGAAACCCGTCCCAATTCTGGAAACTACCACATGTGCACCAAACTCAAGCTTCACTCTGGACATAGGATTTGGGTCTCAAGGTACACCTTTGCACTTGTTCTGAGCACCTCTCTTAAAGTGTTGCACATGTTGACTCATGCTTTTGTGTGATGTAAATCCTTTGTAAGCCATTAAGACAAATATTTCATGTACAATAGCACTTGCTCAAATTTGCCAAGGATTTGCTCAGATTGGAATCCTTTGTATGAGCATAATTTGACTTGACTTTTTTCCTCCACACAAAAACATTAACACATATTTAATTTTCTTACTACAGCTTTTCAATGTTTGGAGAATTTGATGCTGTGGCGTGATACTCCACAAGATGTGAACTCAGAGCTTTATCAAGGGTATCGACAGGGCAACCCCAACAACATAATTAATGAAATCTCTACAGGTATGTTCTGTTTTTTTAATGCATAAAATCTTGTCACATTTTCTTTTATGTTGTATATCCTTTCTCACCATTTCAAGGTTCTTGAATGAGCTTGTTGACAAATTTATATCATTTAAAAAAAAATTCAAGGATTGGCAATATTGACCAGCAAAAGAGTTCAAAAGGTGTTGGTGTCCAATTCAGCAACATTTGCAAGTTTCTTATGCCTTATCCATCATCTTAGTTGATTTTTGCACATGAATCCAAGTAGTCGCACCACATGGCCATCTACATTTGCATATTACACAAATTGCATCATCAGCGAATTGCAAAAAATTCCTCCATTATTATATTGTCTTGCTTGTAATCAGCACATTTGGATTTTTCTATTTTTAATTTTAATCTGGTATGGTGAATGCAGCCTATGACTTTGCAGACACAAGTTCCTCAAAGTTTGCCGTAAGTGTATGGTATAATTCAACCTACAACAATTATACTCTTAACCAACCACCTGACCTAATTCATGTTGCCCGATCCATGAATATGGTGAGTGACACATTGGTATTTCAAAGCCATGCTTACATATATTTCTACTTCCTAATCTGTATGGTCATTACTGGGAATTGTTGTCACATTTTGCCAGTATATAAATGGGTTTTGGAGATGGTTTTGATATATCCATCAAAGAATTCGGCTGTGGATATAACACTAGAAATAACAAGAGAATGATCAAAGATGTAATGAGGGGTTGGTGATGCAGGTTGCACAAGCATTTGTGAAGATGGTGAGTGGGTCACAAGCAGCAATGCCACTTTTGTTTTTGAAAGATGTGCCGAAGCCATCAAGCAAACTACGCCTTGACTTCTCATCCCTCCTTGGCCCAGTTTTCTACATGTGGATTATCAACCTCCTTTTTCCTGTAAGAAAATCATCTTCAAGGATTTGCGTGAAGTTGTCTAACCTTTTCTCAATCCTCTGCGTTCTTCTCGTCAATTTCAAGTCAAATCTGCTACACACATACTTCAGGTTCTTTTTTCATGACTTGAAATTATGTATTTTTGTTTGTAGGTGATCTTAACGGCTTTGGTATATGAAAAAGAACGGCATTTGAGGATGATGATGAAAATGCATGGACTAGGCGATGTCCCTTATTGGGCAATTTCTTACTTCTACTTTCTTGCCATATGTTGCATCTATATGCTGGCTTTCATCATATTTGGTTCCGCTATAGGTAAGGTTTTTTTTTTTCTTTTGCAATTTTTGAATATCAAATTTGAGAAGTACCCATGTCTTTAACTCACACATCTATATGTGAATAAGAAAATTATCATTTTTCTAACTTTGCAAATTCAAGTAATTTTTGTGGATGATAATTAATCCTCACAGACTATAATTTGTTCAATACCTTGGCTTTTCAGTTGTCAACCTGAACTAAAAAGAAAGTGTTCTCTCTGCAGGGTTGGAATTCTTTCGGAAAAATAGTTACAGCATCCAAATTGTGTTCTATTTCATTTACATAAATTTGTTGATTTCATTTTCATTTATGTGTGCCACTTTATTTACCTCTTTCAAAACAGCCACAGGTTAGTCTCTCAATCTGGTGCAAACTTGTGAATATATGTGCAATGTAATTGAAAATTGTGTTGAAATCAAATGAACCTATATATTGTATATAAACAGTGCCATGTAAATGTGACAATTTGTGTGATTGAGACTTACTTTTGGTCAGAACAATATCCATGGAAAATCATCTGATGGTGGATATGTTCTTTTCTGTTGGTGTGTAGTGTGTGGATATCTATATGTGTTTGGGTCTGGCCTAATGGGAGTCTACTTTTTACAAGGGTTTGTTGATGATGCAAGTGCCAGTAGTAAGCAATTTGTCTCCTCCTTGACTTGCATGCTTGTTTGTGCACATTTTTTTTTACCAAGCATTAGCATGAATGGCTAGTTAGATTTTTAGTGCTAGTATTTGATTGTACATACACTGTTCTGTGCTTGCAATAAACATTTTGTTTGTTTTCTTTTGTGGTTAGTGACATTTGTGCCCATTCTACAAGCTGATATCTTCACGTCCATGCAGGTGGATTGATATTCGCATTAGAACTGATTCCGGGGTTTTCACTTTTTCGAGGCCTTTATGAACTTTCACAGTATTCCTTTAGGGGAGTCTACACAGTAAGTTGTGTCTCCTACAACTTTGTAAAACAATCCTCATATTTCATAATATTCAGGCTCTTTTGCAACTCATGCCCATTCCAACTCCAACTTCTGTAGCTTGTTGTGTTGTGGGGGTCCTAATGTGGATGGGTTTACAGCTAGTGACTGAAATCTCATCAATTTATCACTTATTATTTTGTGATATGTCTTATATGAAATTGCACAATGCTCATATATTGTTGTGCTTCAAAGTATGAATCAAGTAATTGCTATATTGTTTTCATATGCTGGAGTTTCAACACCTAATAGGTTTCTTGGAATAGTTCATGTTAATATTTCAGCATTTGGTCTTGAATGAAGTCAAATATTTACTTTGCAACATGATTGAACTTTCACTGACTTTGGTTGGCAATTCTTTGTATTACCACCTTCAACAATTTATGTAGTTTATAGAATTTGATGTGTTGGTTATGTGTTTTTTGCAGAATTCAAAGGGAATGGAATGGAAAAATCTCAATGACCCGTTGAATGGAATGAAGACAGTGTTGGGGATCATGGCGGTTGAATGGCTGGTCTTCTTGATCATTGCATATTATCTTGAACAAGTTATTGCTTCCGGTAGTGGTGTGAAGAAACATCCTCTCTACTTTCTTAAGTTTCTCTACAGAGGTAACAAGGAGAAAGATGTGGAGAAAAAGAACTCGTTGGTTCCAAATGAGGAGACCAACATTGAAATGGACAGACCTGATGTCGCCCAAGAGGTTTGTGTTATGCTTCTTATTTTCTTGTGCTATAAAGAAAGAGTTAGCAAGACTTCTTACTATTTTTCCCTCTTTCCCTTAGTGAAAATTGGGAATTTAAATAGGTTGCAAATCTTTCACAACTCTATGTTCTTGTGATCAATAGTCTACTTATGTTCCTTGAAGTATGAAGAAAAATCTAAGCCTAGATTTAACTCTTTAATCCTTTCACACAAATAACAAGCATGAATTCTGTATTTGGCATTACAAGTGTGACAATGAGCAATTCCAACAGAATGATTGTGTGTTGTTTAGAGGGCTGTGGTGGAGAGATTGCGGAAGTTTCCAGACAATTCGTATTCGATTGTGTGTGATAACTTGAAGAAGGTGTATCCGGCACGAGATGGAAACCCACCCAAATATGCAGTGCGTGGATTCTCCTTAGCAATTCCAAGGGGAGAGTGCTTTGGAATTTTGGGACCGAATGGAGCTGGAAAGACTTCAAGTATCAACATGGTATTTTTAACAACTTGTTTTTCTTTAGTAGATATGCTTTCTTCTATCTTGAATGCATTTGCATTACATTGAAGTGGTCATGGCATTGAATTTCAAGGGATGACCGTTTAGCAAATGGGGTTTTTGTTATAGATTCTAATCTAATCCATTTTACTCTTTGGTTGGTAGATGATTGGTTTCCTAAAGCCAACCTCAGGAACAGCATTTATTCAAGGACTAAATATTCAAACTGAAATGGACCAAATTTATTCTTGCATGGGTGTTTGCCCTCAACATGAGTATGTGGTTTCCCACCTTAAACCTAATATTAATGTTGTTACTTTCTCAACTTCCCAAGTTCCTCAATTTGTGCCTTCAATTCTTGTAATGTCATCACATTTGCAGACATCCAAATGCAAATTGTTAAGTGTGGTCGATTTGTTAGCTTTGTCTTTTTCATGACAAGTCTTTGGAATAGCCTAGTTTCTGGAAAGCCCAGAAGATTGCACCTCATGTGTTTGCTTATTTTTGTCTGTGCTAATGAGGAACAACCTTTGCTTCGCAGCCTAATTTGGGAGCAACTAACGGGTAGGGAACATCTCCGCTTCTATGGACGCTTGAAAAACTTGACAGGCACTGCTCTAAAGAATGTGAGTGTTCTCTCTAACAACTATTCCTTTTACATACCTTACCCTAGCTTTTACTTGACCTTAGGTTGGTGATCCTTTGCTATATGTCACAAATAAAACCCAATTTAACATGGCATTCATCTAACAGATAGGATCATATTTGTGTAGTTTTTTACCATTTCTAAAGGTACACACAATGAAGACATGACCTTATAGAAGCCAGGTACTGCTATATTCACATCAGGAAGGAAAGAATTTGACTAAGTATAGGAGTCGGGTGGTTGTAATTTTTTTCAGGCAGTGGATGCTTCATTGAGAAGTGTGAATCTTTATGAAAATGGAGTGGGGGATAAACTAGCGGGTAAATACTCAGGAGGAATGAAACGCCGCTTAAGTGTGGCTATCTCTCTCATCGGCAATCCCCAGGTATGAACTAAACCATGCATTCTTGTTCATTATACACTTTTTTCATCATTACCATGTCTCAAAAACTAAACATGACTTCAACAAACTGCTGTACTCGATAGCATACCCATGTTGATCTATGTGTCTATTCCATCCTGTGTGTGATCGTATCCATATCAAACACAATGTTTTTGAATTTCCCCTAATCATTGTTCAATTCCTGTTTTTCCTCTTATCATACAATTTCAATACCTTTGAATTTCTGGTGATAAAACCTATTATGTTAAAAATTGGTGGTGGTCCAGGTTGTGTATATGGATGAACCAAGCACAGGATTGGATCCAGCATCACGGTATAATTTATGGAACGTGGTGAAGAAATCAAAGGAAGGTCGTGCAATCATTCTTACTAGTATGTTCACTTCTCCTGACATTGTGAACCTCATTTTATAACCAAGAGAACTCATTTTCTTTTTTTGGGATCTCACACATCACCAATTGGGAGCATGGAGACCTGATCAATGTAGTGGGGATGTAAGTGGTCCTAACTTCTAGCAAGTTTTGAGATTCCAAACATACATTGGACATCTTACAGGAAAGATTATGAGTGACAGTTGACAAATATGATGAATTCACAGCAAAGTTCTCATGCAATTGTATTGTGATGTGCCACCATTGAAGCTCATTCCATGGAGGAAGCGGAAGCTCTATGCGATAGACTTGGAATCTTTGTGAATGGACAACTTCAATGTATTGGCAATGCAAAAGAGGTGATTAGTTTCACCCTTTTTTTCTGATAGGTAGTTGTATTAGATGTGTCTTCCAATCATCTTTATGTGCAATGGATAATCGGGCTGAACTCAGGGACCTATCTGTTTTGCAGCTTACGGCACGGTATGGAGGATTATATGTGTTGACAGTGACAACACCACAATCAGAAGAAGATGAAGTTGTGAAGTTGGCACAAAGTCTGTCTTCAAAGGCGAAGAAGGTATATGGGCTTTCAGGAACTCAAAAGTTTGAGCTACCAAAGGAGGAAGTGAGCATAGCAGATGTGTTCATTGCTGTTGCAAATGCAAAGAATCACCTCAACATTCAAGCTTGGGGTCTCGCTGACACCACCCTTGAAGATGTCTTTGTGAACATTGCAAAAGAAGCACAAGGAGCATCTCTTACACTTTCTTAATGTTGATAATTTGTGAACAATGATGAATCTCAGTTGCTTCGCCATTGTAGCAACCCTTACCATGGCAGCATCATACTTATAACATTGAACCATTGCCATTTTCTAGGCTTGGTTGTAGAAAGGGTTATGTGTGTTGTCTGTACCTATATGGGTGTTAAAGAACCCTCATTTATAGTGGCATGTTTGTCATTTAGCTTGGAAAAATAGGAAAGAATTATATCATTTCATGTAAAAGACTCAATTTTATTTGGAATAACATGCAAAAGTCTAGAGAAAACCTTTTTTTCCCCTGCACATTATTTTGGTGCATGTTGACAACTAGATAACCATACTATAGAGGTACAATGGATAGTAATGCTTTTCTATTGTGGAGTTTAGAGACCACATCATTGCTTTCTTTCTTTTGGGGTGTCTGTGGAATGAGGCAAATTAAGCTATTATGAGCCCTTTTGCTTTAGTCCTTACACAGCTAATCTTGTTTACTTCGTGAACTCATTGCTGAAAATTTGGAGAGGGCTGCATGATTGCTTTGCAACCTCAAGCGTATTATCATCAGAGTGCTTGTTCATTTGTAATTTTTCCCTCAATTTTCCAAAGTTTTCATTTTTACATTCTTAATTACATCCCGCCCCCCTGCCCCCCCAAAATGCAGTGCTCATTGATGTTTCTAAGCATGTCCTTTTGCCATCAGGTATTCTACAATTCTCTTCCTAAAAGCTTTAGACTCATTTCAATAATTTAAAATGGCGTTTCACAATTTCCAAACATCCCCAACATGATTCCTTGACATTCTCAATGTCTTCAAAGGCTCTCAATTGGTACCTACTACCCTCCATGAGTTCCCACTGGTGTTCACAATTAGGGCACTTGTCCCAAGCCATCTGATATAAAATGTGTTCCATCTCAACGCTTTGTATTGACATGAAAAGCTTTACATCTTCATCATCATGATACAATTCTAGACAACTTTCCAGACACTTCAAAGACAAAGAAAGGAAACATGAGGGCTGAACCTAGTTATCCATTAGCTATTAATGCTTACATGCATGCAATTACTGGCAGGGTCCGTGGGACTTGAATGCACCATGGCTATTTGGATCATTTCAGTTTCAAGATGTCATGTGCATGAAAATTATCAAGAGCTTCCATCCTTTAGAAGCTGAGTAAATGAGGGTGGCAGAGTTGAATGGGTTGGTGGATTGTAAAGCTAACCATAACAGGTTTCCCATAAGAAAGCGAGAACAAGAGAAACACAAAAATCTGTTCTTACAACATATCTGACCTAAGAGGAAGTAATGTCTTGCAAAGTGTAAAGTTGCCAACCCATGGAGTTTAGGGGCAAATTCTATACTCTTAACCTACCCTCTTATAAAGGCACTGAATGTAAAAATCATCAATTTTTTCTAATGGTGAGAAAAGCTTACAAAAAATGGGCTAGTATAATTCAGCATGAGATCTGAAAAAGTTAATCATACTATTATACAGATCCTCCTTTGCATGGACACTAAGCACAAAGTCTAAGTGTGCGTAATCAGGCAAGTAGACCATGGCCGCTGGTTTTGTGCGTAGTTTCTTGAGCATGTGCAAGACATCAGTTGGGTCTGACAATGCATCATTGCCTCCCCATGCAATCCACATGGGAAGTGTTGCAGGAATCAAAGAAAGGTCATATTCAGGTGGGTTCAGCCTAAGGTAATGTTGTAAGTTTCCAAGGTATCCATAATCATATTTACCAAATGTACCCCTTCGTATCATTTGGGCTAAATGTACTAAATTTTTGAGGGAGGTTGAATGAGGTTCAAATTCAAGATAGTGAGGGATCTGGGTGTCATTGAAACAACAATTTGGTCCAGTGAGAGCAGTCAAGAAATTACCACAATCAACATCTTCTTTCATACAAACCCAGTCAATGAGTTCAACTCCAAGTTCGTTATGAAGGTTGAATTGACGCATACCCATTGTTTTAACCATCCGATCCACATAATGGTCAGCTGCATACTTGATGAAATCTGATGTAATATGGTCCAGATATGTGATGGGGCTCAATAGGGCTGCTGCTGCCACCATACTGTTCACTTTTGTTTGAGAAAAAGCTGCCATCCCCATAATAGTGCCCTGAAAACAAAATTAAATCACCCCATTTCAGATGTAGTTTATCAGATAGCTAATTCTGCATTTAGCAATTGAGGTCATGATGAGCAGCTCAGGGCTCTGGAAAAAGAGTTTCTCTATGTGGATGTTGCTAAAATCCAAAGCCTTCTACATATATTTACCGTGCAAAATGTTTCAAAGATCAGACAATCTCCTTCACACAATTTACTCAATTTTCAGACATTTCTTGCAAGATTGAAAAAATATGAAAAAATTGAAGACTAATGTTAGTCCGTGGGTAAGATAAAGTTCCATGAGTTGATAACAAATGCTGTTGGCCCTTCAATGGAACTACTAAATTGAATCATTCAGGGGCCCAAAGTGTGAATAAGGCTAATATTCAGCTTATGAGTTTACACACTCCTGCATGGTGTCCTGCAGAAATGAGGATTTTCTGTCTTCACCTAAGACCCCAGTACGTTGACCACAATTTTTTCTTTGAATCGTTGAATCTGCCACTCCAGACCTTAATGTCATGGAATGACCTCTCCCTGGCCATTCCATAGTGGGTAAAAACTAAAAACCTCTTAGAAATTCATTAGTGTATGTGGAGGGTGTGTTATAACACATAATATTTCCTCCACCCTGCAAGTGGGTGTTCTGATTTCACAACAGGCTTTACGAAAAACATAAAGCCACTCACTCTGATTTTTGCATTGATTTTTATACCATGTAAAGCCCATGGGTGAAGGTATTACTGCAATCGGGCTTGTGCTCAGCTCTTGCCTTGTGCATCTCTATTTTGGTAATGCCCACAACAGGCTTTACAAAAAACATAAAGCCCCCCACTCTGATTTTTGAATCAATTTTTACTCTGCACGAAGCCCATGGGCAAGGGCATTACCAAAATCAGGCTTGTGCTTGGTTCTCACCTTGCACACCCTTATTGTGATAATGCACTTGCCCTGGGGTCTTACCCTACACAAAATGCCCTACCCTGAAGGTCGAAGGGTAACCCTTACCCTAGAAAGAAAGGCAGGCAAACAAAGGAAGAAAATTGGACCCAGTTTGATTTTACCTGTGAATGGGCGACATAAAAAACCTTGGATCCTGTAGTCTTGTAAACGAATTCAAGCATGGCAGGCAGATCATACATGGCAAGCTCATCCCAACTCCAATCCCAGTAATTCTTCTCCTTCTTTGTGTTCTTCTTCTGCTGTTCATGTTTTGTGAGGGCAATATGGCCATGACTCCATCTGGTGCCGCGCACATTTGCAACCCAAACATCGAATCCTTCATCTGCAAGCATGAAGCCCAGAGACTGAGCTGGGAGATTGAGAAACCAAATGTCGCCACCCAGTACTACTCCATGTTGAAGTAGCACCGGGGTTTTTTGCTTGTTCATCAGAGGTTGGACTTTGTTTCCAAATCCATGAGGAATGCGTTGTAGTCCGAGAAGGAATCCGTCCTCTGTTTGCACAGTGTATTCCATGCAAGGGTACCCACTTCCCTTGAGTACTTCCTCACACATGCCCTCGGCTTCTTTTGCTTTGCCTCTCGTTTGGACCTCAGATTCTTGCAAGCTATAGCAGATTGTCAGATGGACAGCCAAAGCTAGAAGCAGGACGAGGATCTGTATCGCTGCTTTCTCCATAGCTCCAGCAAACTAGGTGTATCAATGCCTGGAATTGCCTTGAAAACTCACTCGGGAGAAGAAAAAATCTGAGGAAAAAAAAAGGAGTGCAAATCGAGATGCTTTCACATGGCCACAACAGCTACAGAAACAGCTACAAAACCTTCAAGACATGAATTGGTCCAACAAATGGATCCCGCAAGCTCGCATCAGGAAACCAAAAAAGTCCAAAGAATCTCAAGCTTGCAAAACACCTGCACATGGAAATCTGAACTCCAAAAAAGGGGACATCAGGTTGTCAGAAATGAACTCCAATGGTCTCAAAGAAATGGAGGAAGGAAAAAAAAAGGCTCTCGAAGAAATGAACCCCCATCTCCTCTTTTTCCCTATGGTAAAGCTACAAAAGACTTCCCCACAGTTACGCAGTACCAGACATCTGTCCAACCCATTTGACTGTATATTAAAGAGGATATGGGAGCTAGCTTCTTTTGGGGGGTTTTGTTGTTCTTTTTGTATGTCTTTATTCTGGATATGTCCAAGAGGATTCTACAGCTGCAATCTGGATATCTGAAGCCCTTCCCTGTATCTACAGTTGGGATGTGGCATGGAAAATTGGTCACATGCATGACTACAAGGTTGAAGATGACCTGTATATTACATGGCAGATGGGATGTCTCTGATCCGTTCTCCAGCTTGGTGATGTGAGGAACCCACAATGAACTACCTGAGGGCTAGTATTGAGGACATTTCTTTTGCACAGGAAGAATTATATTCAAACTTATCTGACCTCCTCTTGTGATTGTTCTAGGAGGAGATCTGACAACACAAGGTAAAACAAGGTACCTGGAAGCCAGCATTTGGGAATGATCTAAGTCTTTGCATCTAATACTTTGTTTCTCAGACAACCAGATTAGCCATTTCTAGGGATTCATCACTGATTACAGAAGCATACTTTCAAGTCACATGGATAGAAAAACAATTCTTGAGCTTCTTGCCCATTTTTCACCATCTGCTTCCAAAGGTCCACCTGAGGCAGACTTAGGAAACAGCTGAGGCATGACAATCCTGCTGCAGTGTTTCTGGGGAGTACACACAGAGGGTTAGCATGTTTTTCACCACCAATTTTCAGAGGCACATTGATGATCCATTGTGAGCTGATGAAATGACAGTCATGACAAATGACAGCCCTACAACCAATATCAGGTTTCTTGAAACCTGAGGCTCAGGCACAACTGCTGCCTTTATTTGCAAACTGAGGGTGTTGGGGTTAGATGGCTGCTTTGGAACAAGTTTCCCCCACAACCAAATTTGCCCTTGAACTGCAATCAAGCCATATCTGCCTGCATGACCTCACTTGTTGACAAGATTGAGGCCTATCTGAAACCTCAGAACTCCATGAGTCACACACCCCAAAGTCCTCACAAGAAGAGTGCAAGAACTGAATAAGTGGAGGTTGTGTAACACGTTATAGCCTTTCACTATTTTTCTTCGCAGTTCATTGCCCTACACAGGATTCATAGAGGAACTATGGGATAAGCTCTCCTCAGATAATTAGAGTGATTTCCAACCTTCATTCATGGAATTGTTTTTGCAATTCTATCAATTACCCTTGAACATAACTCATGACCAAACCCTAGCACTGTTCCACAAGCACAAACTGTTCTAACAAGAAGCATTTGACCTCCCACATAAAAGGAGCCAGTCCTACTAGATGACTCCTAGCACAGAAAATACATAAAGCAAAAGAGTGCAAAAGATACTAGTGTTGTTTGAGCAACCACAGACTATGTGCTAACAACAAGCTTCTGGCCTCCCACATAAAAGGAAGCAGTCTTAGACGACATCTAGTACAGAAAACACATAAAGCAAAAGCGTGCAAAAGAGAAGATCCCCAGTGACCATAGAGGTGTGAGAGAAGATCTGTATAACCTCAGCAGCATTACACTATGCTGTCAGGGATGCAGTTAGTTGTGAAGCTTCTTGGTCGTAATAGCTCATATCCATATTTTGGACAGGTTGGCAATTCAAAGCCTCATGTGGCACACTTCATTACAAGCCTGGGGTCAGTGATCAACACAATGGCATCATGCATGCTAGGAGCTTTTCGCCACTATGAACAACCAGGGAGATTGAGATGTGTGTGAAGTCAGGCTTTTTAGGAGATCCAGAACTTTTTACATGACAAACTAGGGAGGTCAAATGTCTGCAATAGACCAGAATAGAAACATGATCTGACACAGTCGAAAGCACTCTGTGTGGGTCCTAAAAGTTTGCCACAAGACTTGTAGTAACAACATAGAATCTGCATCTCTGCACTAGCCTGCAGTAGTTGCAAATCCTGCTTGACAATATCCAACTTACAACTAAATACTAAAAGTGTAGCTAGATGCTCAGTCTAAGGCCCTGCAAACAGGATGTCCACCAGCATTTGTCAGGGATTGATCCTTGTGATGAATTCCATTTCAAACCACTAACATGTCACAAGCCCCAAGTTGTAGGACCCCCACATTCATCTTGGTGTATTGAAGGCACTTCACTGCAGACAAATGACACAGGCAAACACTATGGTATCAGCAAAATAACAAGTACAACACTCAGATTGAGCATACTGCACAAAGGTCTACAGAAGTCATGTTAAAACTCCCAAATTGACCAGCAATATCATAATCTTGCAGCCACTGCAAAAGCTTCAAGTGATACCAGTTCTATTTCCAAGATCACAAGATGCAGACATCTTTGTCTAAAGAACCTAACTGATTATACTCATGTGAAACCTCAGAACAGAAATTGCAGAAGATACTCTCCTGGAAAACTAGAAACCTGTAATGCCTAGGAATGTGATTGTGAGTGGAAACTGATGTCAACTGGTTTCTGGTCAATAGGTTCTAGGACAGTGTAGCCTTGCACACTCAAACAATCTCCCATATTGAAAAGGCTTGATCAAACAAGAAATTTGGACAAGAGTAAATTTTTCCTATACCTCTGCTTCATCAACCCTTGTTGAGTCATCACCTTTTGGCTGGTCCTCACCTGGGAAACAAAACAAATACAAAAAATCAAAATTAATTTGCCTAAACATTCTTGGATTTGAACTCAAGCAAAGTACAGAGGAGAGAACATGGAGAACATGGAGAAAATCCCTACCACCCAAGTCAATTTCAATGCCAAGAATGCAAGTAGGTGTAGGGATCACTGTCTTTAATTCCTGTCTTCCCTTGGAGGTCAACATGCTAAAGGCAATAAGCAATGAGAAAACACCTAAACATATCAGAGTTTAGTGAACAATGTCAGGTGATCTCCACAAATACTAGGATACCTCTCTCAACATTTGGAGTCTGCAATGCAATCTTACCTCCATCCTCTTGCAGGTCTGATGTCCAGAGAGTGAGATTATCTCTAAGAAGCTGCATAATGAGAGTGCTGTCTTTGTATGACTCTTCACTCAAGGTATCAAGCTCTGCAATTGCTTCATCAAATGCTTGTTTTGCCAAATGGCAAGCTCTGCAAATCCAGCAAGAGAGAGGTCAATTTATCTTATTTCTGACAAGACTTGCCAAAGCAATACCAAAAAAACCAGATAACAAGACCACACATACAACCCTAAAATGGTTCAAAACTGGTGCCAATAGCATGAACTAATACCCAACTCACCACTCACCGCTCAGGTGAGTTGAAAATCTCATAGTAGAAGACTGAGAAATTCAATGCAAGACCGAGCCTAATTGGGTGTGTCGGTGCCAAATCTGTAATTGCAGTGTTTGAAGCAGCCTGCACAGAGTTTCAGTAAAAGAATAAGCCTATACATCACAGCCACTTTGTAGCCAACATATGATAGCCTCAATGCTGAGAAAATTAAAAGGACCCTAGTCCAAAGAACAGGGCTCATATGTAAAACTAGGTGTGTAACTACAAATGGTATGATAAGCATTGTAATGCAAGTCTCAACCCAGAATATAACATAGATATTTCCAGCCAAACAAACATCACTTAGAACCTTTTCTATTGGAAGTCTCCAAGTTGCCAATGAAATCAACATGCAACCACCTTTTGTATTCATATATATGTAGACTGGAAATATGGGCATAAAAATTCCAGGTGTACCTCATATGCTTTCAGTGAATGATCAGCAGCTTCTTTTCTTTCATTTCCTGTTTTGAACTCTGCCAAGTACCGGTAATAGTCTCCCTTCCTGCATATCCAGATATTTTTGGAAAGTCAAAGTCCCAACACACCAACAGAGGAATCAACATGCACACAACCCAAAACACCCAGTACTCCCATGGCTGTCAAACTTTTAATGGCCGTGAACTATATTCAATAGGTGAACTAACTGCCAGATCATCCACATACTCTCATGACAACAACTTTCTCCACAGATTGTGGAATTTTCAAACAGACAAACTGAAGTTGTACTGTATTGTCAACTCTCATAGTTATTTACCATGCCACATGCTTTTCATCTACAGAGGTAAATGATCACATTCCTTCAAACAAAAGACTAGGATCTTGGGGCATCCAATACATGAAGCAATACATAGACATAAATTAGAACAACTGCATGGATCACAAACATCTGGCATTGAGAACAGAGTCCAATTGCATTTACATTGCATGACCTCTGTAATTCTCAAGCTGGTGCAGGATTGTAAGAGACTGGACACAGAATCAAGAAAACGTGTGCACAACAAACTCCAACAATTCAAGAGGGCAAAGATACAGTACATCTTGTAATAAAAGACAGTAGATTCCCCTGTACTGGATGATGGAATCAAGTGCCCATCAATGATAGTGAGAATGTCACTGCAAATTTTAGCCAGCTCCTCCTCCACCTTATGCCGATAATCCTTGATACGCCTCACATTTTGCTCATTACCCTTGCTCTCCTCTTTCTGCTCTATGGAGGACAGGATCCGCCATGAGGCTCTCCGAGCACCAATGACATTCTTGTATCCAACAGAGAGCAAGTTCCTCTCTTCCACTGTAAGCTCCACATCAAGCTTTGCAACTTTCTTCATGGCCTCAACCATTTCTGTTGAGCCAAGTCATTGCTGTTAGTTAACAAAAAAGCAAGTTGCAGCTGGACAAAGACATGAACAGAACAATCTTAGATCTGAGGAAAGGAAATCCCCAGCCCTCATAGGGTTTCTACAAGCGCAGATGATACTTCAAAAGTACGGGAAAAAAAACACCAAACTATTGGTGCAAACAGGTGCCACAAACCAACACGATGACCATGTATGTCTAATAATGCTGGACATCAGTGATAAATCAAGCGCTGCTGTCTTCTGGCGATCTGCGTATGCATCAAGAATAAAGAATATATGCCATAGATCTGCCAGGGAGAGTTCTGCAAAATGCCTATTAAGGAAATCAGGGAAAGGTCTGGCAGTTGGGAAAGCTCAACGGCGGATCCAAAAGTCACGCTGTACGGCACTGGAAGAAACAAACACTCTCGTTGTATCTGAGACTCTACATGCATGCAAGGAAACAAGCGAACGGGCCCTCCCAGAAAATGAAAAGCATCAAAAGAAACCCTTATAAATCAATGGTGCCAGTTACAAGAGACCGAAGTGTGAAGCATCTAGACTGTTTGCACAAACCACCAGAAATACTTGTAGAAACGACGCCATTCACACAACCACGAGCATTCCTCATGCTTCATGAAAGAAACCAAAGGAGTCACACCTAACATCACCAAAAACCCCAAACATGATAATGCAATCAAGAAGACCGGCATACAGGCAGGCAGTTACCAGAGAAACCCGAATGGCAAACGAGAACTGAATCACAAACGAAGCGATTGCTATTACAGATACAGATAGATACACAAACGCGCACATAAACACACACACACATACACACTCATGAGGGCGGCATGCGAAAAGCACCATCGTAGCGCTCGGCTTGTTCCGAAAGCTTGGCCAAGTAGACATAGCGCTCCCTCTCCTTCTCAGTTCCCATGCCGCTCGCTTTCTCGCTTGTTGTGGAGCGTACCGGCGTGAGAAGACACACCCACACAGCAAGCAACGAGCACTTCGTATATGCTACGATGGACAAACAGCTGCGACGACGCAAAGATCGCGCACAACAATCGCAGGAACGCCGACAGCAGTTCTGTGCGCGCTCTGTGCCTTTCTGACCTCAACCCTACCACCTTACCTCCTCATTACCGCCTTACCACTTTACCTCCTTACCGCCTTTGACACCTGTACCGCCCTGCCACAGTCCCCACTAAGGTTGCTCTTCGTCGTCGAGGCCTCTGTCTCACCGACACGTGTCAATATCCGATTAGAGTTCGGGGTCTAGTTTCCCTACGAGGCAGATCACAAAGGAAGAAATCTCTAATCAATTGGAGACACATGCTGCCTTCGTGTCCTCGCGGGCCATTTTGCATTGGAACAAAATTGCAATACCCTCATGCAAATACCCTAAAATTAGGGTTTCAGCAATAATTTATTGGAAAAAAAAAATGCCAAAATTTTGGAAATTTTTCATTAGAAAGTCTCAAGTTTGAAGGAATTTGTATGATCATATTGCTTGATATTCACAAAAGATTTGGTAGGAGCCAACTTAAGCTCATAAGTGAGTAGACATGTGGATTGTAATAATGTATGTATAGTTTGCTTATATATTTTTACAAACTCCTACAACAAGTCTTCATAGCACTTTATTAACTTTGAATAATTGTTTTGGTGGAGAGCATAGGGGTAGTGGGATTTTGGCCGATGGCTTTCTTCAAATTGCTCTATCATGTTACAAGCCATTTTGAGCTTTAAATGTTAAAATCTTATAATAGTTTTAGACAAGGCGCAAAATCTACCCAAGAATGAGGAAGAGTTAAAATTCACTATTTTGATCAAAGATACAAAATTTTGGAAGATTTCTTTATGAAGTTGATGGTGAGAAATGTTGTAAACTAACATGGGATGGGATTGAATTGTCTCCCATGTGTTTGCATCAAAGTCGGATTTCTTTCAAAGGTTAGGGGATGTGAATCCTTCAATCATCCTTGGACTCACATCTACCATGGGGTTAAATCACATCTTGCATTACCTCCGTTTGTCTTTTTAGGTCATTGTGTAAACCAAAAAAAGGGGGATGCAAAAATAACAATCTCATTGTAACAATGCTAATCAATGTCCTTGGTCTTTGAAAATCGCACATCACATTTCTTGAAGTTGATCTTACCTCTTTAGTTGTGGCATCTCATGTCCAACAATATCATGCATTAATTTACAAATTTTCAGCTTACACCAATAGTTTAAAATGAAAAAGGCTAAAAATTAAACTTTCACTTGCACCATTTTGGCTTTCAATATTGATGTCCAACCTTTACTGAAATAATGTCATTTAATACAAATGCTAACAAGATAATAAATTGAAGATTAAGCGATCACCAACACAAAAAGTTCAAATTAACTTAATTTGTTCACAAAACCCAACTTGTGCTAATGACCAACCACAATTGCATTGTAATGTGTAATTTGAATTTCTTATCAAATCAAAATTGTTTAATCCCAATACCATGAGACCCACCTTCAAGCTTGTCAAATGATATTAATAATAATTGTCATTTTCATGATAATTAAAAAATTTAGCCTTAGGTGTGCCCCTTAACTATCCAAAATGGGGATAAAGGAGTAAAAACTTCAAGATAATTACAATGAGTTGATTTGTTCCATGAACAAATTTTCCTGAATTCGATTGTATGAAACATTAAAAAGAACATGAAAAATAACAAATTGGGCTATGAAACATGTTGCTTAAGTTGAAGTTTCTTAGAAAAAAATTGCATTTAGGTCTAATGTTTTTTATAAAATGGATGACTTGTTAATTTCAGGTTTAAGTTTTTTTCCAAAAAATTAAAACTTGTCAACAAAAATTAGGTCCAAGTTTTTAAACTTGCAATATAAACATTTATGGTAGGAATTATTTTTCAAAGTCTTGATTATCTTTAAGAAAACACATCATTTCATCCTTTTTGGTCTCATTGTCCTCCAAATTAATAACCTATAATAAATGAGTTGGTCTTTCATTTTCATGGTGAACCATGAAACACACAAAAAGTAGGAAGTGAAAAAAAATCATAGTGGGGGAGTGAGAAATGAGGGGAAAAGAAAAACGAAATCATAGGGAAAAAGTTCTTCATGGTGAAACTCACCAAAAATTGGAAGTAATTAAAACAAAAAACAAAGTCACAAGAGGGAGTGCAAAGTGGCAAGAAAAATGCCAACCTTTTAAGAAAGGAGTGGATGGTGATAATAATAAGATTTGTACAAATCCCTTTAATGATTTCTTTTGCCATTAGGTTTTTGTCCATTCTATCATTTCAAACACCAAGTGCCAAAATGCCTAAGGTAACATTTAATGTTAAACATGTGTCCTAACCTTTGGTATCATATTACAACTACTCATATAATTACTAAAAGTCCATCATGAAAATTCTTAGGTTAATCTTCCATTATTTGACTTAAAGTTTTCAAAACATTCTACTAGAAGACCTTTTTCTTCCAACATTCATTGGTATATTCCTTTAGGTCCAATGTTTAGCAAAAACACAATTTGTAATGCCATAATGTCAAAATCTTTGGCACCTTTTAGAGATGTGTTGTGAGTCTTCTCACACAAAAGATCACAACCTATAAAATATAAAGTGTTCACCCTTGCAACCTTGCCTTTTGGTTCTTCCAATAACATATTACCAACATATTGTTTCTATGCCAAAACATGGTATTCATGATTTGAACATTTTATTATGAATGCCCAAACTTAATCATATAGTCATATGACATGTAAAATGCCTTGTAGTAATTATTATGACTACATAAATATAATAATTTTTTTATGTTGGTCGTATTTACAACTTGGGATGCAATTAATGACAATTCATTGTTTCAAATTGATGAATTGTGAATGATTTATCATCCATCTAGCCCACTGCTACATATCACATTAATTATAAATATAGCCAACTATTGGTCACAATGAAAACATGGAACTAAAGTTCTTAGATGTTATTAAGGTATACTAAAAATAAATTACGAATATATTGTGCAAGGGTATATATCTAAAGCTATAAGGGTAAGTTGTGAGCTAATAATGGGTAGGTAGGCCCATTTACTTACCTACTCAGGCTACCTACCTACTTTACCCTACTTACATTACCTTTTAACTCAAGCCTAATCCTAAGCTAATAAATAGGTTTAGCTAAATTGTCCACATGGATTTACTATGGTGAAACATGTTTTTACATTTCATAAGCCAATACATACTTATTATTTAATTATATTTCTTGGTTGTAATAATACAACTCATTTTCTTTTTTAATTACATGGGTCAAAACAAGATAAAGAATACCAAAAAAGTAGACATCTCCACTTTAACCTTGTGCTTTTCATATAATTACCATAAAATAATATCAAATAAGGTGAAAGTATGTGTCAAGTAGCATTAGTTGGTTTGTTAAATTTATAAAAATCTAATTCTAAAAAAATTAAAAGCAAATGAATTTTAAAAGTAAATAAAACATACATTTGAAACCGATTGAAAAATATGTGTTCAAACCCAGGGTAAAAGCTCCCCAAAAATTATAGTCACAAATATTACATTTTTGCATTTGGTTTTTTTATGTAGATATAGACATCACATTTTGGATTATTTTTGTTTTTTTTGAAGTATGTTGGATTAGATTTAGACTTAAGACAATCATTTAAAAAGAAAAATTCAACAAACATTAATGAACTTCAACATATGAAATATATCATGATGAAATAATACTCATCATGAAATATAAAAAATTGCATACATATTTCAAAACTAAGGTTGTGGGTGGAATTTTTTGGTGAAATGTTTTTTGGTCATTATTATTGGTATACATCAAATGAATCTAGGGCCATTTGGAAGTTTAAAATTTTTGGTTGAAAATTCATTAAAATGTGTGTTTTTTTTCATTTTTTTCAACAATAAAGGCAAAATATTTTATGTATTTGAAAAAAATACCAATACCAAATGAAGGAGAAAAATATTTTATAATTGAGCATTGCATTATTTTTTCAGATTTCTTTTGTTTAATAATGTCTTATGAACCACAAACATGAGGCCTTATGGCTGACAAAAAATTGCACATTATATAAGTTGTGTACATTGATTTTATTCAATCCTCTTCATCTAACTATTGGATCAAAATTATTATTGATTTAAAGTGAAATTTGAGTTCCAAAATGTTGTTGTGCACATTTTAGGGCTTTTTGCTTATGTATAAAATTGTCAAGTGATGCCATCAAAATTTTAACCTACTATGTACTATGATATTAATTATACATCACCTTTTTTGGTGAAAATTGATTCACCCATAATGTGCTTTCACCCCTTACTTTTTGGTTAAAAAAATTAATGGAATTGATATGTAATAAGTTAGGAAATGAAGATCAACATATGTTTTAGCAAGTCATTAAAAAAAATCTATTTCATTTTTGTAAGAACCTATTTGACACCTATTTGAAACCAGAAAGCCCATAATGAAAAGTAGATGTCAAAAGCTACTTGTATTTTGAAAAGCCTACTTAAACCTATTTTTACAGTTTGAAATATGAAAATCAATGCACATTAGGGTAAACATATATTTAGTCATTGAAATGAAAAATTCAACATTACACAATTCTATAATGGGTTTTGTTGATATTTAAATCTATTTGTTCCAGTTTTGACAAGGTAATCAAATTATTCACTTTATTTTGCTTACACCCACATAATCATAGAAATCACATGACAAATGGCATAAATTATTACATCCAAAAATATTACTAATGGCAAAAGCCATACATCTAATTTTAGTGTATAATCATGTAATTTTTAATGCCATATATTATTACAAATGTAGTCATAGGTGAAGTAATATATATTTTTTTAGCATAGTGTTTTATCAACAATGTCATTCAAATATTGACCATGACTTTTTTATTTCAACACATTAGTTCCACAACTTACTATTCAAAAGCCAATGGACAAGTTGAATTTATTAACAAAGTCATTGGAGTTTTGATGACCAAATTCAAAAACAAAAAGTGAAATGTCTTGGATAAACATTTACATATCTTCTTTTATGCCTATCAAACAACTTTCAAGGTAACAACAAGCCACACACCTTTTTAAGTAGTTTATGGAATTTACTCACATATGTCTACCCAATATATATTGCCTAGTCATTTGTCAACTACTGAATTTTCTACCCAACCAAATAAAGCCCTTATGTTTAAAATCACCAATGATAAGCCACTTGTGGATTTGGTGAAATTGCACTATTGCAATGCATCATTTATAGATTTCAATAAATATTTAATGATGTTTTGACACAAGGATCTATTTTTTGCAAAGGTTAAATACAACAAAGTTAATAGTATAACCCCCATAAATACTCATGTGCAAACTATAGATTTGAAGTTGTTTTACGAAGATAAAACAATTCAAAGAAAAGGTGGTAGAACTTGTTGTTCATATTCATCAATTAAGGAAGAAAAAGATAATGGTGTATTAAGTGTATTCCACTCCATATATGGATGGATATTAGGATGTCCATGTGTATACAATGGGTTATGTATAATGGTTTTATTTTTAATGTCAAATTATTGTAAAATCACTATAGTAGTTATACATTCATTGTAATAAACAATATATTTATAATCAAAGTTAATATTCAAAAAAATATTTTTTTTATTTTAAATTAATATTAAAATATTCACAATAATTTTATTGTAACTACATTTTTTGATGTAATTCCTATTATTACAATAATTTAATTACACTAAATTATTTTAGTTATTAATTATAATAATTTATTTTAATAATAATAATAATGTATTTTCTTACAAAAATATTATTATTATAAAATAATTAAAATTAATCACTCTAAAATCGAGTGTGTAGTCATGATCTAATGAGCCAAAAAAATGTTAGATCACAAAAAATAATAATCAAAATTGGATAAATATTTATGTTTTGCCATTTAAAGCCATGTGAATCATAGCAAGTTGTTTTTTTCATTCATATAAATGTTAAAGAATTCAAACCAAAAATCCATTTGATAAAATTTTAAGTTTAAGTTTCGATTTAAGACCTTTCAAAATGAACACTTATGACATCAAAGAAGAGTCAATTTCACATAGGACTATCAAAAGGACTCATACAATAAAACACATTTGATTAAAAAATAAATTAAGAGGATAAAAACTTATTAGCCACATTGAAAATATATTTATACTTAAAAATATGTGAATTCTAAAACTTTAAAATTCAAAGAACTTTCCAACATTGATCTAAAATGTGGTAAGGAAAGTTGTAACTTATTATTTTTAAAAAACATAAAAATGTAGAAAATGAATTTTTAGTTATGATTTGAGATTCTTCTCATTTTTACAAACACAACATTAAATTTACAAGGAATCAGAACACTTTCAAAAGTTCATATTTATTCAAAAATGATTAAAAAAAAGTCATGTACTAGGAAAACTATAAACATTTATTATAACAAATTGCAAAAAAACTTGTTCCAAAATTCAATCATATTAAAAAAAAATTTGGGAAAAAATACATGTGATGTTTTTATAAAGTAATCATGTTAGCTCATTAGATATCGATTGCACGCAATCATCATAATTATTTTATTCATACATTAATTATGTAAGTGGCATAATTTATAATTAAAAAAAAATATCAAAAATTTACAATTCATAGATTTTATTTTATAAAAATATTTAATGATATTTTAATGGAAATAGAATAATTAATGTAATTGCTATAATTCCATGATTATATTATAATAAATTCCAGTTTATATTTATATTTAAGATTTTTGTATATTTAAAATACTCAAAATAATTTTACTATAATTGTAATGAATCAATTTAAATAACTTATTCTATATATAACCAATAAAAACTTATTTGAAAAAATTAATGCTATTATAACATAAACTTTTCCACCAATATTTAATAACTAAGTAATGAAAATTAATTATTGTACTAAGAAAAATTATATAAATTACAAAAATTGCATATAATTTAACTTTGTATTCATAATTTAGAACATATAACTTATAATTAAAATATTTTTTCCAAAATAATAATTTAAAAATTTGATGTTATTATTGTACATTTGAAATTTTAACTATAGTAAATTATTTAAGGGTGCAAAGATTTGGATTTAGGGATCCCTAATAGCTAGACCCCTAATTCTACATGCAACTCACAAATCTCATGGGTGAAGGACCAAAAAGTAACCAACCCTACCCATAAACATAACACATATATATATATGCAAGGAGTCTAATTCACCCCCAATTGACTTAAGATTGAAGCCCTTCAAAGGGGCTCTATGCTTTTGTAACTCATGGAAAAATGTTTATTAGACCTTATAAAACTTAAGGGCAAAAATTCAATCAATTTTGTTTTGTTTTGAAGGCTTTTGAAAAATGGTTCCTTCCAAATTTTAATATTAAATTACACATTTTAATAATTGGTGTGAATAGTGTCAACTTAAATTTCCCTCCTCTTAACAAATTCTCTTTTGTGATTTATTTTTTTGTAGGGCAATTCACCCCCAATTGTCTGAAACTTGAAGAATTATTGTCCTCAAAGGAGGGTTTAAATTCAAAACTTTCCAACCAATGAAAAAATGTTTATTAATTGTTCCAAAACCTAAAGGAAATATCCAATCAACTTTTGGTTCAAAATGTATTTGAGAAAAATTCCTTCAATATTTTAATAATTATAATATAAATATTTACATGTTTCATATATGAAAGTTTGAGTTTGGCCAAAAGATATAGGTTAAAATGTGGTGTGAATGGGAACACATGGGAACACTTTGAAACATGGTGGGAACATCAATATTTTTTTCCCAAAGCCCTTCTCTCTCCTAAGGAAAAAAAAAAGGCCTTTTTTGGTGCATATTGTTCAACCATCTAATTGGTTATGTGAAAATTCTGATTCTATAATTATTTGACACCATTTTTGGCTTGGGCTAATCCCCCCTCCTAAGTTTGCATGGGTACCTATTGTATATACAAGCCAAATCCAATAATTGCACAAACTTCAAATGATGTACAAAATTACCCCTTGAATTGTTAACCCTTTAATAAAGTAATTTGCAAAGATAGGAAAACTCAAGGGTAGAATCCTTCGTTTCCCTAAAATTGAAGACTACAATCATGTAGGATGGGACTTTGCCAAAAGAATATAATCTAGAAAGAAACTCAAATTTCTTCCTTAGATGAAGATGAGATTTTGTCAAAATAATATAATAGAAAAGAATATAATAAAGGAGGAAACTCAAATTTTTTTTTTAGCCCAAGGTGATTTGAGTTCTTTTTATCTCTTTTTTTTGGCCTAAATATGTGTGTTTCCTTAAGGGCTTATTTATGTTATGGATTACATGAAGTCTTCCTTAGTCTACCTAGGGAATTAGTTTTAAAAAAAGTTAGGGGGATATTTGGGTCATTTAAGGGGTTTCATAGGACCTATTGAAAGACTATTTAATGAGACACCTTAAGGTTTACTTAGGTTATGGGATATTTAAGGATTATTTTAAAAATTATTTAAGATCTACCTAGGGAATCCAAGGCAACACTTAAAGACTTACTTAGGCAATGAAATATTTAAGGATTGTTTAAGAGGTTAGATTGAGCCTATCTAAGGGGCTACATAGGGTTTATCAAAAACCTATATTAAAGGTTACGTAAGCATTACCTAGGGACTACTTAAAAGACACCTAAGATTGATTCATAGTCAAGATGTTACATAGGCCCTACATAAGGGGGTTACCTTGGGGTTACTAAGAATTAAATCATAGCTTCTATGTAATCCTCATGTAATTCCTTAAGTGGGCCTTTAAGTAGCCCTTAAGTATTCCTTCACTTAGGTAACCCCCTATGTTAGTTTGGATAACTTTTATTTACATAACCCATAACCTTGGTAGGCCTTTAGGTGGTTTTTAATAGTTCTTAAATACCACCCCTAAGGTTATTTAGGTAGCCTCCCTAAATAACCTTTTAATGTCCCCTAACCTAGGAAATATTTTTATCCCCTAGGTAGGCTTTATATAGCATGTAAGTATTTCCTAACTTGGATAGACTCCCATGTAAACCCTATGTGGTCCACCATGTAAGCTTTTCATCATCCTTATCTTACATAGCTAGATGGGTAGGTAGGCCTTGACTTAGTTAATCTTTTGTTTAAATAGTTTTCTAATTCCAATTCTATAACCTAGATAAACAATAGTCTAGTTAAAAAAGAATTATGATGGTCATTTTTGGTAGTTCATTTTTAGTTTTGATTCTCGATTTGATGGACTTTGTGGATAACTCAAAAGGGAGGTTGAGTGAATATAATGAGGATTAAAATTAGGCCCAAAATAAGGATTACTTTAAGGAGAAATTTAATGTATACATAAGCTATAACAATAGATGACAACCTTCAAATGATGTCACAAATTACCTTCCAAAATTAGTCATTAATTTGATATTCGTGATTTAAAAATTTTAACTTTTTTTTCAGGCCTAAATCAACTAAATGTAAAATTTGAATATAAAAATTAAAAAAATTATGATATGTTTAGTAATTTATGTACATGTAATTTTTATTCCTTTTATGTCCATCATAACATGCAACCACTCAGTATAAAAACAAGGCACAAGTTGTTGACCTTCAAACAAGTCGCAAATTACCTCCCAACAAACTCTATTCCTAATTGAATTCAAGATCTTTCATTTTTCTACACTAACATTTGTATTTCTAGTTTTAGTAAGCAAGATTACCCCGATCTAAGTGTAACCAATGTTACACATATTACCATCATGAATAGTGCTAGAGTAGATATCAAGATCGTTCCATGTTGTGACTTGAGAAACAACATGTAATTTGGGAACATGAATTCCTTTCCTATGTGTGATCCTCTTCCTTTGAAGGAAATTCATGTACACATATTAAAAAAAAAAACAACAATAATAATTGGAATCAATTGAAAACAAATTTCCTTAAATTGAAATCAAATTTACAAACTTACTTTTATGGAACAACGTTATGTAGCTAAACTTTGAGTACCCTTTGTTGAGGTGAAAAATACTTATAAGGTTCATTGTAATTGCCATTGTTGTAAATGACAATTCTATTAAGGCCTTCATTAAATTCATATCTAAATTTTCCTATTTTTCAATACATTTTGGAAAGTGTGGCAAAATGAACCTATGGAGTTCATATTCCAAATTAACAGCAAAAGCCTCTACTTCCATCAATTTTAGTTGTTTTTCTATAGTCATATGAAGAACTAGTTCAAATAAAATGAGTGTAGCAATGTCAAATTCAACATAAAAATCGAGTTACACCTTGATATTTATGAAGGAGCAACTATGAGTTGAAAACAAGTAAACACACATTACCCTTTAAACTCATTTGCCCATCTCTAATTGAAAATAGCCATTGGAGTGGAATCCTTACATTTCTATAGGGCTATCACCTTATTTGGCAATATTTTTCTTCTTTATGTTCTTAAACCAAAGTAGCTAGGTGCTTGCATGATCATATTTTTTCGCAAATTATTTTCTAGGCATATCCATTGTTTTGGGCTAGTCACAAATGTTTACCTCCAAAAGGTGTTCTCTTCTCCTTTAATATGTCTCTATGGCATGTGTTGACTAAAATGCCATTCAAATCCATAACAACACTAAATTGAAAAGCTCCAAACTTGCACTCAATTCCTCGTCTCGATCAAACACCCTTTTTGATATCTTCAAAATCAAGAACCTTTTGCATTATGATTACCATAGCTCTCACACTTTGAGGAATATTGACAGGTCTCTCTACCTCTTTTTGCTTCTGAATTTGATTGACTCCTCAAAAGACAATGAGACTACAAGTGGCCTTGCACCTATTGAAACACAAAAACACACAAGACAATACCAATATAGATTCAAACAAAACAAGTTTCAACATATAAATCTAAGATTTGAAACATTTAACTGTTTGACATTAAATTCTCCTTCCTCCATCACTGCCAGAGCTCATGAAGTACAATGGGATGCTATGGTAGCTGGTCAATACCATACTTGTATTGCTGTTCAAGGTCTCTGAGCATGTGTACAATTGTTCCTGTTGTTCAAAACTGTGCCTCAATGTTTTTCTTTTTCTTTTGTTTTCTCTATTCCTGTGGTTGGGTTTTTCCTCATTTTCATGCTAGCTAGCTAGTAGGTTTCTGTTTTGGGGTTTCATTCTCTCAATGGGAGTAAAAGTCTATACTGCAGAGGTAGTTCACTGATCAAGCACTTTTGTGCTGAAGACAAATGGGACCAAGCGGTCTGTCGCTTGTTGAAACTTGGTTTTATCTCCATATGCTTGAAATGCGCTCAGATAATGTGATCTTCTGGGTTGTAGTTTAAAGCGTAAGTACAGAAAAGTTCTCAGTGCTGATTATCTCGATTAGTTTAGGAATGTGTTATTGTCAAGTCTTGTGTCATGTTGGTATACAGAGAAGGCATCGGTGTTTATTCTACTGCTCTAGGGTTCTTGTGCAGCCTTGTCTGGTGGTTTGGTTGCACTGGGCAGTGGTGGTGGTGGTCCAGTGATGGTATGCTCTGTGTAATTTTCTGGATGGTGGTTGGGTGAGTGTGGTAAGTGCATAATGGAGTATATGATCAGATGTTAAATGGAATAGTTTTTGTAGTGGCAACAAAAACCACATAATTGGGATAGAAAACATTGGGTGATGATGGCCATGGCCTCACAACAAATGGAGGTCTACACTGCAGATGGAAGTCAGAGCAGTGAACTAGTTCCCATTATGGTGCCATGCACTCTAGCAGTGGATTCCAGGACTTCAATGGTGGAAGTAGTTGGGATTCTTCCAGCAATGACCATGAATAGCTGGCACGGGAGGGACACAAAGAATGGCATTGATAGCAAGGGTGGGAGCAGCAATAACACTGCTGGTGACTCATGGCAAGGTTGGGATGATGGGAAGCTTGATGACCATCACAATATTCATTTTGGGTCATCTCATGTGAGCAAAGCTGATTCTGATGACCGGAATAACTTCTCATGGGATAGTGGAGAAAGTGGAGAAAGTGGCATGGGGTGTAACCCGTTGGCATATACTTGTAATGGGCACATTGCTCCTGTGGCAGCCAATTCCTGCATCCTCAATAGAATGGTTTTCCCCCAGGGTTATATCAAGATTACTGAACAGTTTTCTGTGAATACAAGTGAGTGCATTGTGGAGACTTCTGCAGTTCCTTTGGCCACTTTTCTCTGTTTAATTTTGCCTATTTCAGTCACTTCTTGTTTATTTCTCACACTTTGAAGTTTGCATATAAGCCCTCTTGATTTTTTCATGTTTCTGGAGTTGTGTTTGAAACAGAGAACCTATTTAAATGAGAGCAGGAGGTGGAAAGAAGAGACATTCATCATTATTTCTTTGAAGAAGGTATGGCGGTTTGTGAGTGTTGCAGAACTGTTTCCAGCTGTATTTGAGTTTAGTAAGCACTGCAGGAACTTTGATACTTGTATCGGGAACGATTGCCACACACAATCTGAATCTCATGGTGGCCTTTATCAGGTTCTTATTGGTTTTCAGCTAAAATGTTGATGCAGCTGAAGTATTTACACTTAGGTTCAGCAGTCAAGAGGAGATTCAACCTCTGGTTGCCAACACTATATTCTAGAACTTTGTTATACCCTCAGCAGAAATTGTGATGATGAAAATAAACCATGTCCTTGCATAGACTGAGAGTCTGGTTGAAGCTGGGATGTAGTTGCTTTAGCAGTTGAAGAGGAGAGAGTGATCAGACAAAGATAGTGTCCTGAAGGCAAAATTAGTTGGATTGTACAAGTGTTGGGCGGTTCTTTGAATTTGTGATAACCTCTGGTTCTGGGTTTTTCAAAACTCTTCAAAATCAAAGACTTCAGTTCTGGGTTTTTTCTTATTAAAAAGATTGCAGAATAAAATGACCACTGGTTCTGGGTTCTTGAACATTTTCAAAGAACCAATGGGTATTTACGTATTTACCCTGGTAAGCTTGTTTGAGCTTGATAGAGTACAGACTGAGTATTTTCTTTAGCTAGATCTCTCTAGTGCTCACTCCGGAAGAGCATGACTGGGTCTTCCCATTACTTCCAGAAATCAAACTAACTCAGGAATGCAGATTTTTGTTTGGTTTTTTTTGCTGAAGGTTTTGAAAGGTTTTTACGCATGGGCTGGAATTGGCACAATGATTATCTTCAAAGTGTTTTTGTGGAGTCTCCTTGGCAATCTTGGATGTAAGTTCACTTCACACCACACACAGTTTGTTTCGAGTTTTAAAATAACTTAGAACTGGAGGTATTTTGATTCTGAAATACCTCCCCAAAACCAGAACTGGTGGGTATCAACAACATCAAAGACCTGCCCCAAGAGTGGACTTCATATCCATGTAAGACTCAGGATACAATTTGTTATTGCCATTGTTAAAAGATTGCACCTTTCTATATTATAATGATGTCTATTTAATGCTTGTATGACCAATTGAATATATTTGATTTTTTTGGAGTTTTGGTCTCAAAATGTGTTCTTCTGAGGATTACTATTTTCATTGCTAGAAGATACAATTAGATTGCCATAGTACCTAGACTGGTTAGGCACTAATTAATTACTTTTGAAATTGCCAAGTTTTTTGAAAAATATGTGCATGCCATCCAAAAATCTGAATGAAGCTCTCAACTCAAGCACAAAAGTGGCATTACATTTTAGTATTATGCTGAATTATATATTATTATTATTATTATTATTATTGTTATTACTGAACATAATTGACAAAAATAATTTATTATTAGGCACCTTGCTAGCAAACCAGCCTAGCAAAAGTAATGAATGTCCACATTTTTCATGTTGAAATGATGTCTAATAGTTGAAATACCATACCTATGATTGATGTTTGGTCTGAATAAAATTGCACAAGGTCTAGTTGAAAAAAGAGAAAATTTTATTGATATTTGTTGAAATTGTTGAAAAAGCATTGGGTTTATTATTGCTAATTCACTACACGAGATGTATCACGCATATATATTCTTCAACTGTTGAAAATTTGGAAATTTAATTTTAAAATTGTCAAACCTCATTTTTTTAAAATAAAAAAATATTCAGCAAAGAAGTGCTGACACATTGGTCATAGGTATGATAATCAATAATGAATCTTTTAAATAATTTTTTTTTTTGTTATCATTTTTGAAGTTTGCCGGTCTTGAAACACAAGCAGTTCATTGCATAATGACTTTGCCTTTTATGGCAAGTTCAAACTTCAAACAATTTTTTTTCCTTATTAGATTGAAAAACTTTTTTCATCTAGATGCGTGCATTGCTATGGAACATGCAAAATATTAAAGCTTTTCATAGTTAAAACACCTGAGCCTAAGCCACCCTTCAAACTTAAGAATTAAGCTCAACCCAATAAACACAAATCCATGTAAGATGTTAAATATTTTTTGATGAGCTTTGTTTGACACATTTTCAAGCTTGTCTTTTTGCACCCTGCATGCTTTATTGTGCTGAACCACATTGTGTAGGTTTTCATATTCTACATGTTTTACACCACAAAAAAAACATTATTTAAGTTGTTATGGGTTTAGGGATGGTGTAGGGGTTTAAATAACAAGGTGTTTGGTGGTAAAGATAGGGTTAAACCCAAAAAATAATAGTTGTAATTTTTGCCACCAATCTGAAATGAAGAAGCAAAACCCTTGCAAAATCTAGTTCTTACCTACTCACTTAACTTTAATTACCAACACTTTGCCTATTTATTTTATAAGAGCTTCCAAACCTTACTCTGCCCAAATCATCATTCGATTCATTGCTCTACCATCTCCATTCATGGCTAATTGCTTCCTGTTCTTGCTTTTAACTAGTTGAGTTCATCCCAACTAGTTAAGCTAATCTTTTAACCAATTGAACTATTGAGTTGAACCACTACATATCAAAGTATCAACCAACAACATAGATTCAAACATTGAAACACAACAATCTTTTTTAAAATTTAACATATGAATAAGGTCAGAATAGTCAAACCTTGTGGCAGAATTAGGCACTGAGGATTGAATTGCACATTTTTTGCACTAGACAATGCTCATTAGGGGGTGTTTATATAAGGTCTTTCATACTTAATGAGCTTTAGGCAAGTTCACAAGGTTGGACCAATTATGGTATTTGAAAGCACATTCCAATATAAAATCAGCCACGAATAAGAATGATGGGTCAAAATGAACCAACACCCACCAACCCACCATGCAAAAAAGGAATGAATGGTGTGTGGATAAGAAACACTTTCTCAGTATCTTACTATCCCATAGCTAACTAGAGTGGTTATAACTATATACTAACCATCCACATATATCTATTTACCTAGCAGACACCAAATGCCTTACTTACTTACATAAAAACCATTTGCATTTTTCCTACCTACTTACCTATGATATTAGTACCCAGTTACATAGGTTTAGGGTTTAGGAAGAGTGTGGTGGAAGTAGGAGGGTCCAATGGATGGTTGCATTGGTGGGTGCTGGGTCAAATGATTTCCAATGTTGAGAAAAAACTCAAGTGAGCCAATCCAGACTAATATTAGAACCAGAACAGGACTTCATGCATGACTTACTTACACTAGGCTCTTTGTGACCGTCAGAGAAAGGGCAAAAAAAAGCTGTCTTCCAAACAATTACATGACTATGTTTGGCTTGTCTAGTCATGAGAGTGGGCCTGTTTGGAAAGGTGGGTATAATCTAAAATTATTGCAGCCCTGGCAGGGAGTGGAGTGTGATTTATAGAAAGAGCTATTTCCCATGTGTTTAGGGCATAAGTGTGAGTGTGTGAGTCATTTGATCCTCTGCCAATTTGGTGTTGGAGGCCATTATTACCCATGTGTGCTTCTTCTTCAGGTTCAATGCACCATGTCTAGAGACTTCTTCCATCATGGGTCCCCAATTCAACAGCTCTTCAAGGTGACTGTTGTGTGATTTTTCACATGTTTCTTGGTTTTGATTTGGTTCATGGAAAGATGGCTGCTGTGTTCAAACCCTAAACATTAAAAGCTAGCTCTTCATGAAAAGGATCTTGTAACCAGGTGGAGCACCCATGTTAGAAAAAGAAAAAACTCATGGCACCCATGAAGTTCCCATATCTCACGAGTGTCTCTCATGTAGCCTAGCCACCCTGCTTGGGCCAAAACCCTAAAACCCTAAACCCTAAAACCTGGCCTGCTTCATTCACTTGTTCAATTTACAGTCAGCAAGTGATTAGGGCTTGGATTGACTAGGGTTCTGTTCCACCAATGTTCCTCTGCCTCTAGATTCTGGTTATTTCAAAAACTTCCAAGAATTGTCAGTTTTCATGGAAGAGTCAGTACAGAACTACTGGTTTAAACTATAGTTACCTTAGCCTAGGGTCAGATTTATCACTTTAAAAACTTCCTTTTTTTTTTCTTTTTTTTTTTTTTCCTACAAGTCATTTCGTTTTTGCATAATGAAATTATTTAATTTTTTATTTATGCAAACTTTGAATTTTCTTGAAATTTGTCATCTGTTGGATACATGTTTTTCTTTTTTCCAATTTTGTGATGTAGTTGAAGTGGCAATCATCCATAAGAGGCTTTAGCCAAATTTGGCCTCACACTAGATATGAAAGTAGAAAAAAACCTAGAATCTTTCTATATCTGTCAAATTTGGGCCATTTTTTTCATTAAAAATCCTTTGTATAGGTTGAAATCCTATCCTTCTATATTTTTGGCTACCTACTAGAACTTATCATAAAAGTTTGGCGATTTGGAATTTTTTCCCTTCAAAATCTAACAAATTTGGCTCATTTTTTTCCTTAAAAATCCTTTGTGTAGGTCAAAATCATATTTTGCAAGTCACATTCATGTCTATTAGTTCATGCTTTTCTAGTTGAGGGATGTCTCATCTATTTCTAACTAAACACACATATGTAATCCAAGTTATTCATCAAACAAGAAGAATAAACACCTATCATAATGTTGATGCAAGTAGAGGACCAAGGATGACATCAAAATAGTCCCAAAGGGAATCAATTTCACTCATAAGAAAGGCAAAAGGTGTCAAATGGATTGCATGGAGAGCTTGGTTGTTTATACTAATGCCTATATTTCGTGTTCATAAGTTTTGTCATTAGAGAGTTGAAATAATCAACATTTTCATCACATTCATGTGAACATTTTTTTTTAAAAAAATTCCTTTTTATCATCTTCTGAATTATTTAATGATGAAACTAACCATAGGTTAAGAATCACCTTGGTAACAAGCAATTTGTTTTATTCCTATTTCAAATGATTGCCCAACATTGGCCACTTCCCCTTCGACACATGAATGTGATTCCAATTGTGTAAACTAACAAATGAATGTCCTAAAGTTACCCTATCTTCTTGTCAAATTTACTAGAATTAATCACAAAATTTGGAAAGAGAAAATTCTTAGAAATTTCATGGGAATTTTGCTGAACTATATAGAAATTTATAATCCATATTGATGAATATTCTAAAAATTTCATATTAGAGCAATGAAATGTGAAAATTGATCCATGTTGCCTAATGTGAACTATGATTAACATTTCAGAGGAGTAGAAAAAAATATTTGTAATTGAAAAGTAATGAGAACAAAATTTAGTCCAAACTTAGGATTTTAAAATTCTTGAATGGCAATTTCAAAATATCTTATGAAAACGTTATAATGATGAAAAATTAACGAACAAGATAGATATATAGAAAACTAAAGTTGATATATTTGAAAACCCCATGTGTCAAACTTTAAAACTTTAGTTTCAATCATCAATGTGGCGTTGTAGCTTAAAATCAATTGATTTCAACACTTGCCTATTGAAACTAACCATCCCATGTGGTAAATACACTTCTCACAATGTTGCAACATTGTTTGAGAGCTTTTGCCTGTGATTGTTGGGTTTGAATCAATATATAATTACAAGAACTCTATAGAAAATTGATTTGCACAATATATTTTGGATGAAATATGGTTGTCGTATGGCAAAATCAATTGATAACATTAATAAATGTGCACTTGATCCAACGTTTGTAAACGACATTAAACATTAAAATGATTGACATTGATTGGTTGGTTATAATGAATGGCCCCTATGTTTTCATTTAAATTGTCTTAAACCTTATGTTGTCATATTTTCCATGTTTATGGGTGGGGATTGCCAAATAGTTAGCACATTATGTTGGATGACAGAAACATTGCTAAAGTTCCAACTAAGGGTTATGGGTCACAACATAGTATATCCCTTGCCCCACCCTTTGAACTTCAAAACATCAATTTGGCTTGTGTGACCCTATTCAATTTTAAATAGTTCTATTGCACATTTTATTTTGGAAAACACATGTTATATTTTGCAAAAAACAAAATAAATCAAATTTCATGTTTTATTGCTAGTTGTCAAATTTGAACTTGGCATTATACAAGAACAATTAGTTATCATCCTCATAATTTTAACCATTGTACTACCACATGGTGTTTATTTTACTTCATTGAAAGCTTTGTCAACATCTATTCAACCCTAACATACAAGCATGTGGGCATCATGTAGGGCATTATTTTGATCTTGTGAAGTTCAATTGGGATGTTTACCATGTCACATATGGGCTGAACTCCTCTTACAACACATAATAGTGTTTATCTTCTTGAAGTTGGAAGGTTAATCTACCCAATGAAATTGATTGGGACATTAATTTATTGTTTTGGGTATGTCTTATTTAGTTTGGAATGGATTGCACAAAACATGATATGCACACAACATGAATACGATGAACATATATAAGTGGGCCTACATTTAGCACAATCATTTGGCCATCTTCATGTCATTTGCAAGGCCACCCCATCAACAAAGTATCAAACATTCAATTTCAAAAGTATCATAAAAAGGGAATGAAATTTGCCACTGACTTTCAAAGAAGCATGAAGATGTGTTGTTTTTTGTTTTCTTTGAAAACTATATAAAACATTTAAGCTTTTCACTTTTAGCTTTGGAGTGACTTTTTGAAAGAATAAGGGTTTTTTTGTTCCATTTTGTTGTTGATGGCTAGGTTAAACCATCACCTACATTAATACCTTCACCTTCTTGATTGAGTCCACTTATAAGCTATAGAATTTGGGGAATGCTAAGTTTGGAGGCAAAAACATTGATTTAGTTTAAAGGTGTGTCATAATTTTGATGTTTGGAAACAACCTAAATGTTTTTTGGATTTTTACTAGTGAATGATGGTTTTTTTCTTTTTCAATATTTGGTGTGAGGTTATATGAAAAATTAGAAAAAATTCTTACACATAGACTATTCTTGACCATGTATTCATATTTTGACCTTAACTTTGGGCTCACAACCAATGTTGGGGCATGAGAGAGAATGTGGGCTAGAAGACTGTCCTATGATTCAAACACTTCCATAAGTGTGGAGATTGTAAGGAAGGGAGTTCAAAACAATTCCAACTAAAAAGCACCTTGGGATTTAGTTCCACATGAATTCTAAATTTTTGGGATAAAAGTGTAGGTAATAAATATAATCCATTTGGGCCCCCAATATACCATTGGGAAGGTCTTGAAACATAGTTGTTGAAAATGGGTTTGAATTGTCCATTTGGAGTTGAAAGCTAGTAGGTATGGATGTAGTCATCATAAAAGGAGCCAAAAACACTTATTGATTATAATGAAGACCATATTTACATTATTTTGAAAAATAATCATTTATTATCTTAAATAAAAAAGTTATCCATCTTTTGAAATTGTGTTTGTTTATTTTTGAAGTTGGAATCCTATCAATTTGAATTCATTTCATTATGTTATTAGAGTTTTAAATGTTATACACAAAACACTTATTGACATAAGTGTTTTACAACACCTTTAAACTTGAATGTGTTTTTGGTTACTCAAACTTGCACCAAATGTTCTCAAATTTATTGTGGGCTCTAACATATTTCATAAGAAAAGCCATGTGTATTGATCCTTTTAGGTGCACACATATTGAGTCATTTTAGGTGCATGTACATATATGTTCTTGATTTTAATTTTAAACTTAAAAAATTAAGGGTTTTTGGTTTTAGTTAAAATATATAATGAAAAAAATATATTGAATGTTTTTTCGTCCTATCATATGAAAATATTAGGTTATTGACTCTAATTTGGGTTAAAAATTAATTGTTTTTCAAAAGTTCATAGCATAGTGAAAATAAGGTGGTTCACGTTGGGATTTTGCACACATGCCTTGCTTTATGACCTCTACATGTGTTCATATTCTAATGGAATAAAAAAAAATAATAATAAATTTGGTATTTAATAAACCAATAAATCAAAGCCATGTGTACATAATAGACTTCGGTAACAATTTTGACCTTGTCACTAATGATTCATTTATTATGAATGAACCATTAAATGGCCAAAAGAGTGATTGGGAATCAAATTGGTAACTTGATTCTCAACTATTAAAACTTGGGGAACATGGGTGAAATGACCTTAATTTGAACATTTAATATGGCATTAGTAAGGTATCTTCAAGGCCTACACCATTTCTTTGATTTTTTAAAAAATTAGAGTTCATGTGTGAAAGTCATGAACTTGCAATGTTGTGGGATTCATAACTTGATAAAATTGAAAAAATTTAAGATTTCATGATCCCAAGACTCTTTGGAGTTTTTATCATGTTGATGTGACCTTGTTGTTGGTTACAAAATATACTATAAAACAAGAGATGGTGGTTCTTTTTAAGTTTGGGTCATAGTGTGTCTTATGAGTTTGATTCACATGTGATTCATTTGTGCATCATTTTTGTTTCAAATTGTAATAATTGCCTTCTTTTAGTTTGAACAAGTTGATTTCAATTTTAATTTTTGCTTGTGAATTTATTTTAATTTCATCCCAAAGCGACCACTCCCACTTTTATATTGGGAACTAAGGAGCACACCTTGGGTTTACATTTTGTTATAAACTTGAGAATTGACAAGTTTTTTTAACTTACATTACCACTTGACAAACCATGCATCAATTTAGTTTCCAATGTATCAACTTACTAGATTTTATCATGTTGGGATCTATTTGGTATCACTTTGCTAATTTGGCCACACAATTTAGATGCTAGTTAATTTGAACTTTTATTTCATAATATCTACATGGTGTACATAAAGGTTGATTTTTACAATAACCTTTTTGAGAATCATCCAATATAGTTTTTAAGTTTCTTTGTACAAAATTTATTTTATAATTATAATTTTCATTCCATGTGAAATTACCTTTTTTTAAAACATTTAGAAATGTGATTGAAAATAAAACACTTTTTTACTAAACTTTCAATCTATATATATATATATATATATATTCATTCCAATAATAATAAAAAATTGGAGTTGGTATAAGGAAGATTTTGCATAATCCTTTATATTATTGTTCATTGCCAATTTCAACTAATTGGAATCTGAAAAATTCAGAGGAAAACTTAATTATCTCACTCATATTTTTAATAAAATTTTCTTTCCTTTCTTCATAAGTACTTCATTCCTCTTCTTTACCCACCAACATGGATAGAAAAAAGCATATTAACATGTGTTTTTTCATTATTTCATAATATTTAACTATTAAAAACCATATGACAACATAAGAAGAGAAGAAAAAGAATGTTGATTGTGATTGTTAATTTGAAACAATGTAGAGCCCAAGTTCTAATAGGATTATATGTTAGGTAATGCCTTTGAAGTGAGGCGGGGACTTATTTCAAGAATGCCTCACTTCGAAGGTGCTACTTTACACAAATTTTGACATGCCTATGTTATGTTGTAGGAGGCACATTATTCCTTCTCTCCCACCATTTTGATCAATGTCCCATTTGTATCATTCATTTGCCCTTTCTCTCAACCTTGATTAGAGTTTTTATTTTTTGTTCGAGTGTGGGCAACATGAGATAAAGGTCTATCAACTTTAGCATTCCAAATTTTGCTATTTGTTGGAATACATGCATTGGAATGTGAGAGGGGTTTGAAACATGCAAGGTGCCTCAAAATTGTCTCAAAATGTTGCTTTAAGAAAAATAATTGTGTGTAGACATCCACTAGATGTGCATTTTTGACCATTTGTTTCTCCCTCATCCCAAGCTCAAATGGAGCAATTGTCTTCTCACTAATCTCATATAGATGCCTTTTATTTATGTTAGAATTTTACTATCAATGAAGCACAATAGCTCAATCAATTTTTTTTAAAAGGTTAAAATTTGAAGCCTACCCTTAACTAGTAGACTCACACTTCCTAACAATGGCCATTTTCCATTTCACCACCAAATTATAATTTTTTAAACCAAAATTTTTAGCTTGAAGTCTAGGTAGTTGGATTTTAAAAATTCTGATGCTTTACATGACTATTGGGAGGTTATGGGTTGTGACTCCCTCCTCCCACTTGGGAGGGTTTTGGTCAAATGTCAATGAAGGGTTGAGTTACTGCATAGATGATAAGCATCTTCGGTAAAAAGCAAACTTGGTGTCGTCAATTTGAAAGCGAGTTTGTGAGTTGATATAAATGATCACTCAACAAACCGCAAACATATGTTTGGCAACAGCATCAAAGGTTCACCTTGTGGAACATTTTCAGTGATTCGGGTTCTTCATTTCAAGACATCTCATTTTCCCTGTTTTGGTACTAGCCCTAGTGGGAACCAGTTCACTCAAGAATATCCTGATAATAGGGGGGGAAGGGTTGAATCTGACTTGCATTCAGATGATTTGGATATTGTCCATGTGTGTCCCTGAATTGAGGAAACCCACAAACTTGTTTATCTCATGCATGTTGGTGTGTGTTTTAAATGCATTTGTACATAGCTTTGTGGATTGTTCTTGCTTGCTTTAGGGGTGTCTCACGTCATGAACAATGTTTTTCAAATTTCATTTCTAGTTTTTTTCCAATTTTGTGATGTAGCTGAAGTGGGAATCATCCATATGATGATTTAGCTAGATTTGGTGCTAAAAACTATGGAAGTAAATCCCTTTCAGCATCCTTCTATATTTTTGGCTACTGACTGGAACTTAGAATACAATCTGGATATTTTTAAAACATTTAATTTCTTTTTTGAAATCTGGCAATTAAAAAAGCTCAGAAAGCACTAAATGTTCGCCGTATTGAAACCAAAGGAAAAAAAACACTGCTCATGAGTTTGAAAAATTGTGCTCTACCATTATAGCTATCTAAAGCAGTAGAAATGTTACAGAATGCTATGTGATTCTATGCCATTCCATAAGTGTATCTAGTTTTGGATTACAGATTGTTAACACTCAGAGTTAGTAGCCTAATGCAGCCCATCAAACCACACTTTCACTCTTGAAAGCTTATTGTAATACAACCTTTAAATTCAAGCAAAAATATATCAAGAGTAGAATGAGCTTCTAAGAGTGCATCCATCAGTTTTTCAATAGGGGAAGGGAATATGCGTGATTGGAATTTCCAATAGTTTTGTGTCATAAATTTCCAAATTTTAAAAATGAAATGAGGATGTAGGTTGAAAGTTGAAACCCAAGCCACTTGGGCAAAAGCCGTGCCACACACATCTATGGTGTTTCATCATTAACAAACTCCCTTTCAAGTCTATTGAAACTTTCTTGGATTAGTATTATTGTAACTCATTGGGGCATTGGAACTAATCCACATACTGTGCATTATAGATCAATGTGTATGGGGAACATATAAGTAGTGTTGAAGTATGAATAACCAAAAACTTGTATGTATTAAAAAAAATTCAACATACACATGCAACATATGTCATCTTGTGTGGATAATCATTTTTTGTTTTACATTGCCTAAGAGCATCCTCACTCACATTGGGTATCTAGGCTTACATTGATATTTTTCACATTCATTACTACTTATTTACATATGTATCCCAAGCTCTACCCATAAGCTTGCAAAAGGAACTTTAAAAAGTGGGAGATCACTAATAGCAAAGCAAGTGAATCAATCATATAACCTAGTCAATCAACAATAGTGAGAAATTATGTGGTGAAAACCAATCAAACAATTTAACCAATCCATAGTAGGATTTAGATTGTGTAGTGACTTTTGTCAACCATTGCATCTTGTGCAAATATGTTATACCAAAACCTTTTTTTTTCATTCTAAACAACAAGCTAACACTACATCCAAAACATGCTCTGATAATTGTGTGTGGGTGAGGATGTTCTAAAGATGGCTATAAGTAAATGTTTGCCATACATAAAATTAGGTGAAGACTTACCATGGATCATGAACTGTATGGGCCCACACTTCACATATTTGCATGAGTTCCAATTCAACATTATGAACCCATTTAGTGACTGGAGTAAGATCACCAAGTTAATGACTGGAATGCTTTTACAAGTGTAGGTGCAAAGAATGGGAGGAATCTTACACCTACATAGGCGTAAGATCCTTCTCACTCTCCAGGAGTAGGCATTAAATCTCTCCTAGAAAATACTCACGGTTATAAGGTACCCTGCAAAATACATTAGGAATTTTCTAATAGCAATAGAAAATTGGGGACCAAAGGAACCACTTTACAAAGTGTAATGCCATTGAGATGAGGTGCCAAGTGCCAACCCTGCAACTAACAAATTTGGGCCAATTCTTTTAGGAAGCCAGTGGCAGCCAATGCTCTACTGGACTCTCCCTTTGGGATTGGGCTTTATTACAAATAAAACAAATTTTTTATCAGACTTTAACAAAACAATAGGATCGACAATCATATTAGCTACAACCTTGGATCACCTACACTGGTGCCATGGTAAATTTAAATCCCCAAGTTTATTGGGGCTGCTTATTACCAACCAGTGTTTTTGGCCTGGGTGATTTTTAAACACATACAAAGCATTTTTGTGAAAAAAAAGAGTCCGTTATTCCCCTGATTATCAAAGAAGAAGAAGAAGAAGAAGCCATCTTTCTACAACAGGTTCCAAGAGGCAGCCAAAATATTCTTGAATTTTCTTACTTTCAGATCTGGTTGATAACCAAATGTGGCTAAATCTTCTTGTGGATGATGGTCAGTCAGTTTAGCTACATCACAAAATTGAAAACAAAAACCCTGTCTGTCCAAACATTATGAATTATACAGCAGTCCTTTTAGTAAATCAGTCTCCCAGGAAGAAGAGAGAGATGAAAGAGTCCAACTCCAAATTTAGCATTTCCTTGGTCAAATATAAGCCTCCTAGATCATGCCTCAGCCAAGAAGGTGGAAGGAACCTCCCAGTGTAGAAGTAGGTGCTGGTTTTCTCCATGGTCCTGTGCTACAGACAAACTGTACTCAAAATGGAAAAGAAAACAACAAAACCAGATGGTAGCTAGCTAGCTAGGTAACCCAGAATTCTCCCACAAAGGAAACTGAATGAAAAAACAAGCATTCTACTTTTAAGAAGTATCTTTATACCTACAACAACAAGAGAGCATTAAATTTTCCATGTAAGTTGGGTTCGGACTCTTAGGGGACGGATTCTCCGTGCCCTTTTTGCTCCTCCGCCAAAATGGGCAAAAAAAACCCATGCGGTTAGACCGCACCAGCCGCCGAGCCCAGCCTGCACTTGGAGAGCCCGGGGATTCTCGTGCGCGCGGCTTCGAATGCAGCTTTGAGTACTCTCGTCTGTTGCAGTACTAGTCCTACTACATCCCGCGAATTATAAGTAGCTGCTACCTTCTTCAAGTTGCTCCACCTTTGCAGCTCAGTAAATTGCAATTATCAAAAAGCTTGATTTGAACCTCCTCTGAAGCAATTAGCTTTTGAAGCAAATATTCGGAAGAGTCTCTAGTGATCATGGGGGAATTTCTTTTCTTTTTTCTTTTTTCTTTTCTTGTGGGGGCGGGATTTTGAGAATATCTGTAAGTCACATAAGATATTCAAGATTTTGAGCAAAGTGATAAACTGATCAGACAATTAGAAATAAGTCCAAGTCGATGCAAGTTACACGTCTGGTACTGTGATCATCATCTGCTGCATTCAAGTCTTTGAGCTAGCAGTGTGGGAATTTCACATGACTCAATAGAGCTGTTATAGAAAGGGGGGCCAGGGAGGGGAGGGGGGTATTAGCAGGTAACTCGCCGCAGTTGAAAGTCGTGTGCACCAGCTGCACTGATGCGACGTTGCAGAATCGGGTGCAGCATGATCACGAGGAGTACTTGCACAAGGGTGCAGATCATCACGCGTGCTCAAGTAGCGTCTGTACTTGGGATTCTGCTGATCATGGCTACGTCTCAAGAAGGGCTGTTCCTAATTTCTTGTTCTGCTAGTTTTCAACAGAACGACTGGCTGACAGCATGGCCAAACCATGGAGGTGGTCTCTTGAATCAGCGGTACGCCTACTTGGAGACCAAGATTAGCCCCAAAACCGTTCAACAGCTTCGGTTGAAGTGGACTGTTCAGACCGGATCAGATGTAACAGCGACCCCTTGTGTAGTCGACAATGTCGTGTATGTTCCCAGCTGGAACGGGTTCGTGTACGCTGCATCTGCATCGACTGGCACCGTGTTGTGGCAAACGAACCTGACCAAAGTCGCAGGCAGCTTGCACAACATTCCAACAGTTGTATGCAGGACAACACCCACTGTTGCAGGCAACTACTTGTTGATCGGAATTTACACTGGCGGCTACGTGCTTGCGCTGGAACGGAGAACCGGAGCTTTTGTTTGGTCGACTCAATTGGACGCCAACCCTTACGCAGGAGTTACTATGTCTGGAACTGTTTACGGAGGGTACCAATCAATACCCATCTTTTGTTTGTCCTATTTTGCTGCATTGCAAAATTCTTTTCTCAATTCTAGCACGGGATTTTTTTTATAACAAAAATTGAACCATATTATTTTCATAAGTCCCTAGAGTTATTGTTTTTCCTTGGCTTTCGATTTTCTTTTCTCGCAAGTGCATATTTTTGAAATCTCTACTCTAGCACTTGCTAATATGTTTGTGTGTCCGGCTCGGTTGTTGTTGCACAGTGCCTACTTTGTTGGAACTACTTCGACCGAGGAGACCCAGCTTGTGGGTTGCTGTAACTTTCAAGGAGCTTTCTTCAGAATTGATGTTGCCAAAGGGAAGATCATTTGGCGCACAGGAATGATACCACCCAACGGTGGTAATGCAGGAGCATACGCAGGAGCTGCAATTTGGGGTAGCAGTCCTTCCATCGATCCTGTTCGAACCCTTGTGTACATTGCCACAGGAAATCTCTACAGCACTCCGCCGTCCATTACAGCATGCCAACTGGGGCAACAAAACCTGAGCGTCCCGGACACGCCTGACCCATGCATTCTACCTGATGACCATTCCGAATCCGTGCTTGCTCTAGATCTAGATACCGGCTCCATCCAATGGGCTCAACATCTCGGAAGCTACGACACTTGGGTGTTGGCATGCGTTTTCAATGGGAACCCAAACTGTCCTCCAATTCCTGGCCCTGACGCCGACTTTGCGGAGGCACCCATGCTGATACCATCCGTGCAATTCAAGAATAGTTCTACTGGGAGACAATGGCGCCAGGATGTATTGGTTGTCGCGCAAAAAAGTGGGTTCGTCTACGGCCTTAATCCTCAAGACGGCTCTAGACTTTGGACTCAGGTAATGTACGGATCGAGTTCCAGCTTGCAGATGTGCAGTTGGGTTGTGAATTTCATGATGAAAATTCCGATTCGGGTTCAGATTGTGGGTGGATTTTTTTTTTCCTCATCACATGCTGCTGCAGGTAGCGGGACCAGGGGGATCAAGCGGAGGAGCGATGTGGGGATCGGCAACAGACGGGCAAGTGGTGTTCACCAACATCGTCAACAGCGGAAACCAGGTGTTCACGCTTCTTCCGTCGAGACAAAGCACGACGGGAGGAGGCTGGGTGGCACTGGACGCAGGAAGCGGCGAGATCTTGTGGTCCACGCCGACGCCGGACTTATCAGGACCTGTAGGCCCGGTGACAGTAGCAAACGGAGTTTTGTTCACTACGTCGCATAGCACACACGGCAAGTACTACGCACTGGACAGCAAGAGCGGAGCAATCCTTTGGAACTTCACACCCAACGGAAGCGTCATGGGCGGCTTCTCCGTTGCTAACGGCTGCGCGTTTGTCGGCGAAGGCAACACATTGTTGGGCGGCGCAACACCAGGCAGAGCTTTCTATGGCTTCTGCTTGTGAATCGCCAATTTCATCGCCAATCTGCTCAGTATACCGTCAGCTACATACTGCTCAGTATACCGTCAGCTACAAACTGCCCAGTATATTGTCAGCTACATTTTTCCCAGTATACCTTCAGCTACATACTGCCCAATATACTATCAGCTACATACTTCCCAGTATATCTTCAGCTACATATTTCCCAGTTTACCTTCAACTACATACTGCCCAATAGACTTTCGGCTACATACTTCCCAGTATACCGTCAGCTACATACTGCCCAGTATACTGTCTATATCAAAAAATGTGAGCTCCATGAAGTAGCAACAAGCAAAATCATTCATTGTGGGAATATACTGTTACCCAGGTAGGACTAGCCAGTTCAGTATGTAGTTGAATTAGTAGTTCCACCAAATTAGGTTGTACCACAGACACTACCCCTGAGGTAGGAATTAGGAATCATGTCCACTTTTAACACACAATCCACTGGCTTCATCCTATATAGCCTACTAGCTCTAGTTTTAGGAATTTGTGCAGTGTAGAAATGTAATATCTATGCTCTCTTAACAACAGTTTTGTAATGCAATGCTGTTCCATGTCCAATATTGGGTTTTGTTGTCTTATTCAGGTACCCTTTTTTTAGGTGTTTTCTTAGGTGGTACAGGTGGTCGGTCATCTGTTGATTCCATTTTTGGGTTATGCCAATTTCACTTGTTCTGGGAATCTATGGTGGCCATGGGGAACAACACTCTAGTTATGGGATCCAATGAGTGGGAAACACTGGTTACAATCTGGACAGACTCTCATAGAACCTCTACCCTCGTATTAGGGGCAGCTTCAACACATATCAGTTGAATAATCAACTTGGACTTTGGTTAACTCCACATTACCAGTGATGATCAACCCATCCATTCATGGAAAAGAATTGGTTTTTTGAAAATTAAGTTTCATTCGAATGAAAATATTTAATAGCTGTGTTTATATCTTGATTTCAATTCAACTAAATTCAATTCAAGAATTGGATTAAAAGTTCAATTCAATTCAAATTTAATTGAAAAGAAATAGGATGCAAAGTGATAGAGAAGATATTGAAAATCTGCTCATGAATATGGTGTTGAAAAAAAATAAAATTAAGACGCATATCTAAAAAACTACCTGTCCATGCATTTGTACTTCAGAATGCATTAAATGGATTTGAGACTAGAATTTTGTAGGGTGAAATGCTATGGGACCCAAATCAACTCCAATGAATCACTCATCATTGAAACTAATTTTGAAGATTCTATGTCGAAAATAAAATATTCCAAAACATTCTCTATTTTCCTTCACCAAATATTTTTCTTGGAAAGAAGTATTTTGTGAAAATTTCAACACTTCTACAAATAATATAATTGGAGTTGAAGTTACCAAGGTACTATGGCATATTAGCACATGATGGGTGGTGTCTCACTCTACCAAGCTCAATGTGTTCCCAAGCAAAACCAGCCTGGTTCCACAATACATTAGTAACATATATGAATTGCCATTTTGGTTTTGGGGGAGAAGGGGTTCTCAGGAGTCACAACTTACAACTTCAGGAGTTGGATTTTGAGTGATCTTATTCATCTTTTGTGACTTGGGATGATTGAAATTCCTTTGGGCTCAACACTTTGGAAAAGTGGAGGAAAGTTGCTATATCCGTATAGTGAGAGGGGCATTGGAGGAAGTATCTGGTAGTGTTGATGGCTGCTACATAATGCAAACATCCTAAACAAAGGCTAGGAATCCCGCGAGGTTAGTCTTTTTCTTGAATCAAATTAGGACTAATTCTAAGGATGCGCTGGATGGCTTCTTGGAAGTAGTGAAGTTGGCATCTTTCTTGTTTGGATGACAATTGTGGTATTGTATTTGTATGTAGTTTTTCCACTATCTTGATTCCAAATAATCAAAGGAGATAATTTCTTTTTCTTCCTGAGGAAATACAAATTTTATGTGAATCTTCTTGTGCTAAGATGAAGATCTGACATTACATAGTAGTACAATCCAAAACATGTACAAAAGCTTGATGCCACCACCATATTTGTGCACTTTTTTGAATTTGTATGTATATTCATTATTTGTGCAAACTTTATCACAAAAATGCACTTTTGTAAGGGCTCAGCCTTGTTCTTGTGCACAAGAAAATTATGGTGTCAAATGTGAACATGAAAATTAACACGATGTGGAATGAGTAGTGTTATTCTAGCAATGGGAACAATCAACACAAGATCACAATGAGGCATTCTAGTTCAATAAACATTTTTATTGCATAAAGGGATGAAAGCATGATAAACTAGACACAAATATTTAGTGTTATATTATAAAATAAAAGACTTTGGAAGAATCTATCCACGAAGGAACATAATTTGTTTCTTTTGTTTTTCACATTAAAATCTCCCAAGTCACAACACCTTTTGTCACACTCTTGGTTTAGTTGAGAAGCCTTGAATGAGTATGGGTGCACTAAGTTAGTTTCATAATATTTCAACCTAGGTAAAGTGGAAAATTTATTGAATATTGAACAATTCTTTCATTGAAAATTCATTTAAATCAAAACTAAAAATTGCAAGGGAATTTGGGCACATTATTGGTATTGTTGGAAAGATTTTAATGAGTATGATTTAATGAAGGCAATTTGGAAATGTTTAGACCTAAGGTGTGGGAGATATTCAATTTTGAATAATTTTTGTAATTGAAAATTCAATTACATTACAAAAGTGGATTGGAAGGAAAAATAATTGAGTCAAAGCTAGCACATGTTGCATTAGTACAAATGAAATTCAATTCATCTTTTGAAACAAAATGTAAATATTATCTTTAATACATTCATTTTAAAGTATTGATAGAATTAAATCTTAAGCTTGAAAACAATCATGTACATATTGAGGAAGGTTGTTTGTTTGTTTTGTTTGTCACATTGAGATCTCCCAAATCATAATACCTCCTCTTGTGCATTTGGTGCCCTTGACAAATAAAGGTTATGAAATCGCATATTTGTACACCTTAAAACTATTAAGGAAAAGGTTGCTAGGTAAAGAAAAAAATAAGAAACAACATGAAAACACATAAAAATAATGAATGTTTTTTTGTTTGCCTACCATTTTGCAACACTTACCATCGTGCAACAATTATCGTCTTTGTATAGTTGAAAAAATAACCAAAATGTCTCATGTAGCTAATTCCTACTGTTTATAGACCTTCTATAGATCTTGCCTACTATTTGTAACACTTGCAAACCTTTTGTAGCTTCTACCTACCATCTGTAACACCTACAAACCTTTTGTAATTGTTGCTTATCATCTACAACACCTATAAACCCTTTGTAACTATTGCCTACCATCTACAACACCTTCTTACGATTGGAATGACTCCTTACCCTCTACAAACCTTAAATCTAATGGCTACCTCCTTATTGTTGCCTTCTAGTGGCAAGTACCATCCTACAACAAAGTGCATTTTCTACTTCAGAACTAGAACAAAGAATAGATAATATTCTAACTTTATAAAAGAAAAGAAAAACTAATACATAAGAGTAAGAAAACTTTATAAACTTAATATGAACTATTTTCCCTTCCTTTATCACATTCTAAATAAAACACACACCAAAAAGAAACATTAAAATCCATACAACCTTCCACCAATCTCCATTACATAAGGACAAATGGGTGCAAGCAAAATATTTTGTACACACTTGTCACCTTGTTTTCTATTTGAAAACACGAAAAAAACAATTTTTCAAACTTTTAACTTCCTATAACATTTCAAAACAAATGATTTTTTTTTTTCATGGGCATTTCTAGCCTCCCTTGAACTTTCAAAAGCAATTTGTGTCATATTATTTGAACTTGAAAAAGTACCCCAAAAGTATCCCCAAAAGTATCCCCCATTTTTTAGGGGTTGGGGATGATTTTAATTATGAAAAAAACTTGATTAACTAAATATATATATTAAAATGTTCACCACATCAATATTGAAGTGCTTTAAAAAAAACCGAAATACTTGCAAAAACATTTCACCTATTTTCAAGTACTTAAACTTTATTTTTCAAACTACCACAAATTTTAGGTCCAATTCAAGTACTTGCAAGTAGCTTAAAAAAACATGATTATAACAATTTTGCTTTTGAAGTCCATGCAAACAAGAGTTAAGAAATAATGTACCCAAATTTCTTTTATTATCCCCATAAAATCATCTAATTGTTAGTCCTTTTATTTAGGGACCCTAGTATTTTGTTGCTTACACTACCTTTTGTGTATACTTTATCATGCTTGCACCCAAATAGAATTTTCTTTTGTGTTCTTCTCCTTCTCTCTCACATAAAATTGTTACACACAAGCATCCTCCTTGTGATTTAATGTCTAAAGCTTCATCAATAATGAAAATTAATGTTTAATCTTCTAATGAAATCCTTCATTCCTCCCAAGAAATAAATAAGGAACCCAAGAAGGATGTTCATCACACAAAAGTTGAGTCCTTATCTTCTTAGATCACCTTATCCTAATCACTTTCACACATCCTAATTAAGGGAAATTCATCCATCCTTTATCCACTTGGACTACTTAATTTAAATGGCTTCACCCCTTAATAAATAGAAGATGGTAAGTAGGATACTTACCAATAATAATTAAATAATTACTAGTTAGGATGCCCTTCTAAGTAAATTAAGATATTATTTCTAATAATCAACATTATTTCTATTAAATTCCTTCTAGAATTAATTTGTAATTATTATGCCTTGTGAAGGTAATTCATTATACTAATGGTACTACCATTAAAAAACACTTGCACTTTCAAATTCTCTTGAAATTATTTTGCCATTTGAAAATAACTACCATTTAGTGACAGTATTATTATATCTTAACACCCATGGTGTTTAACCAACATAGGACAATTTTCTACCTTTAACAAAGGTGCATTGAAATGTTTTCATAATGTTTAAATAGTACAAAAGGTATTACATATTGAACATTATGGTTACTGAAAATTCAAAAAAAATTGAAACTGATTTTTTAAATGAAATTGGGGTATGTTTTTTATATTTTTGAAAAGCTTGAATGAATAGGGTTTACTGGAAAGTTGATCATTATGTAGTTGATTTGTTGGTGTGGAAGTTGAAAGGCCTTAGTTTTTTTGTTGGAAAATTCTTGTTAGGAAAGCAAATGTTTGAGTTTTTGGGAGGGTTTGAGTAATAGTCCGGGTGGCATTTGAAGTAATATAGAGATTCAAGCCAAAGATAAAATTTTGCGATGTTTTGAGAGGAGTTAATTTCACATAGGAGAAAGAAAGTGTGCAAGTTATCAAAGGGGACTTATTGTCAAAGGGAGATGGTAAATTTGTGTGCGAATTACATATTTTAACAATTTTATTTTGTTGTCCAAATGATCTTGCAATTTTGTGTCTCTATGCTAATGTAATGTTCATTTCATTGTGAGATTTCTAGGAAAATAATTTAATAAGACTATTATACTTGATTGTGTTCCCAAATCAAGATATAAAACTTAATGCAATGTTTTAACATTTGGATTTTACATTTTGAAAGTAAAAGGCATGATAAATTTCAATATAATTACGAAACAAAAAAGTGAATAATGGTATTCATGTTCAACATGTGTAATCAATTTCATTTCGAAATTACCTAGTTATGTATAAGCCTATAATGTGCAATATTTAGAAAATATGTGTGTTAATATATTTTGTGATAATAATTTATATTACCACATGAGGTGATGGTTGGATGGTAAAGGCCTTGGGTTGTGGGCAAATAGGTGATGGCTTAAATTTCATTTTGGACATGTCATTATCATCATGATGATTTGTTGCAAGTTTGGCAAACTATCAACAATCAACCCCCAAAAAATAAAGTCAAGAGTTGGAGTCATAGGTGTAATATGACTTTGTTTTGGACTTCTTCGTATTGTAGGCAATTGTGGTGATTTTTGGCAATTTATAGGATTTTTTTCCATTATTAAGCAAAAAAAATTTAAAACAAGGAATTTATAACCAAAAAAAATTTGATGTTCTTTTCATGAAATGGTGAAAATTTGCTTAAAAACTCATGAGATGTTATAAGAAAGACATAAGGCATGATGAATTTAGAAATCAATGGTGATATTTAATTTCTTTCCCTTGTGAAAGCAAAGCTCCAAGGCTAATAATCATCTAGAATCTCATTTCTATCTATTGTTATTCAAAAACGGTCAAAGTAAATTGAATGTTTAATTTGTCGTGTTTTCACCCAAAAGTTATGCCCTTGCATTTTCAGGCAACATCATGAGAGATGAAAAAACTATGTAGGAACATCACCAACAGTGTTTTGTACTTGATATCACAATGGCAACTAATCTAATAAAGGTTCCAAGGGGGAAATAGGAGCCCCACTAATTGCCTTACACTTGTATAGCTTCCAATGGCCTTGTCACAATTTATTTGGGCCTTGAACATTCAAAGAAACAACTTTCATGCTTTGACAATGGGCAAAAAGTCTATGGCAATTTGGGGGAATATTGATGCACTAGTTAAATTTGTATAGACGAACATGGGGAGGGGCACAACTAAAATGATTTGGCCAAGTGCAATGGGTGTTTTGTGAGGTTGATGGCTATGTTGCATTGTCACTTATAATATTCTAGAGGAATGTGTCAATATATATATATATATATATATATTGATCACTTCCATTCAATAATACCAATTTCCTGCATTACCTTAAATATTTTAATTCATTATCTAATAGATCCAAGATCAAATTAGGTCCCATGTTTATAATTGTCTCAATATATGGCATTTTTTTTGTTTATCATTTTTTAATAAATATGAATTTTTGAAAGTGTCCTAATTCCTTGTAAATTTAGTGTTCTATTTATAAAAATGATAATAATTTCAAATCATAACCAAAAATTCATTTCAACATTTTAATTTTTTCTTTTATAACAAGCTACAACTTTTCTTAACACATCATGTAGATTATACCTCATTTATATGTGTAAAGGACTTTCAAAGTTCTAAAATTCTATATCAATTTTGAAAAGTTCTTTGAATTTTAAAATTTTAAAATTCCACATATTTTGAGGTATGAGTGTTTTTTTAATATGAATAATAGATTTTTGTCTTTTTAATTTTTTTCCCATCAAATGTGTTTTATTATATGAGTCCTTACAAAATTGATTCTTGTCTGATGTCATACGTGTTCACTTTCAGAGGTCTTAAATCAAAACTTAAAATTTCATCAAATGGATTTTTGGTTTGAATTCCTTGACATTCATATGAATGAAAAACAACAACTTGCCATGATTACCATGACTTTAAATGGCAAAACATAAATATTTATCCAATTTTGATTGTTTTTCTTTGCAATTCGACATCCTTTTTGGTTTGTTGGATTGTGATTACACCCATACCACTAAATAATTAATTAATTAATTATTTTCATAAATTAATTTTTTTGGTTTGGCCTAAAGTTTGGATTTATCTCTTCTTGGTGTGTTTGGCGTATTTCTTGCCACACTCAATGTCTTAATTCCTAATGTGCCTTGACATTTTTTTTGGTGCTCTCTTTAAATTTCTTATTGTCCCACATCCTTTTCCCATTGTTTTGTCATCGTTTTTTTATCCCTTGTCATCCTCTTGTTAAATTTCCATCCTTCTCATTTCCCTTGTCATCATGTCATCAATGTCTTATCCCCTATCAATATATTGTTGTCCACGCATCATTTTTTTGTTGTTTTCTTGTTCTCATTCATCCTCCCATCCTCCTATCAATTGAAAGTAATGGGGGATGCATAATTGATATAAAATAAAAAATTTGGCAAGTATTGCATGTGAGAAAATTTTTGTTGCACCCATTGAATCTATATTATGATATGGACATGTTCATCTTGTTAATGATCTACTTCCTCCATGTTATGAAAAAAGGTTCACAGAGATGACATGGCAACTAGAATGAAGGAAAAAAATAGTGCACCAATAATCAAACAAGAAGATTTCAAGTTGTGAATAATTTCATTGTGAAAAATGCATTATAGTGATTCAATTATATACATTTGTGAAATTCTTTAATAACTTAAGACATGCACATTAATAAAATATTCACAATTAATTTATAGCCAATTTCACATAATGCTTCCTAACTTAAGCTAATTGGTTTGACTAGATTAGCTTTCCACATAACACTACCTAATTTTTAATTACTTATCCTGACCAATTTAGCTATTTTATTTTTTTCCCATTGATCTAGTTACTTCTTCTACCAATTTAGTGATCTTTTAGAAGTTCTAATAATTTTTTTTAAAATTGTAAGGAATTTTAAGCAATGAGTTATTCATGATTTGTTACTAGTTTTTTTTCTAACATTCATTCCCCCTTGGTATCAAATCTTAAATTGTTTAATACCTAAATTTTTCATCCATGTATATTGTTTTTGTTTTGAAATTCCCAGAAGAAAAAATCTTATCTTTTTCCACTACCCAAATTCACTAGGTTTTTAAGTGAAATAGGACAAAATTGACTAATATGCAACTTGTCTGATTTTGGTCAAAAAAGACTAATTGATTAGAACATTTTTAATGAAAATTTTTTGATCATTTTGGATATTTGCATGTTGCACTAGATCATTTTTAATTAAAAAATTATAACATGGATATACGAGGTCCCATGTTAATATGACATGGAATAACGCACCGCATCATCATATCACCTCTTTTTTTTCCCTCGCAAATTACATTTTTGTCACAACATGCGATGACAAATTTACATATCGTGAAAAAAATTTAAGTTTTTTTTTTTTTTTCTTTTGATTAAATATTTTGTCAACAAATCCTTTTTGACACCACTTAAGCGCAATATACATGTTTGTGTATTCACCATGATTTATATGTTTGTAAATTGCATTTGTACAAAATACATTAAAGCATGCATCCATCAAATATTGAACCCAAAACCTCATGGAAACACATTAAAGTTGTAACCACCAAACCACTTCAACACTTTATTAATAAAGATAAAAAAATTTACCTTTATCATGTTTGGCATGAAATTGTTTAAGAAATTCAAATTTTAACATACTTTTTTTTTTTGCAAAATTTATTCAAATGTTACAAATGAAAAGATGATCTTGAAGTTTATTCAATAATGATTTCAAATAAATTATTGTAATTTATAAAAATTAATTTTAAAATAACATTTCATATAAATCAACAAATATCTTACTGTTTAAGTTAACCTAAAATCTTTGTAAATTCAACTACAAATTCAAATGTACACTTATTAAATTTATTTATTTATTTTAATGATGTTAAAATGATAATCATCCATAAGAAGATGCCACATTTAATTATAAACAAGTTGTGTATTTGAAAACTTGTTTAAATCTTTAAATGTTATGGTTATTTACGATATTTTATTGTAAAACATTAACAATTTTTTTAAAAATTTGGCCCAAAATACTTTTCTTTCAAAAAAAATGTTTTTTGATCTTGTTGCCCCTTTAAATTGGCAAAATTTGGTCATAAGAAGAAACATTAATTAAGTAATAAATATAGTTTTTTTAATTATCAAAACCATATTTGTTTAACATGATTAATCATACACTAATACCAATGATTAATCACACAACTTTCAAAAACAATCACAACATATGCATTTTTAATGATGTAATAATATATTTTATACTTGTTTTTTTTGTAATAGGAAACACAATTTAATTTGATGGAATTTTGGTATAAATAGTTGGATGTTACCCCCCTTCCCTCGACCAACATGTTTTTTTGGTTTCAAATTTTCTTAACTTGGCAATTCTTGTTGGAAAAACCTAGGGGAAATAATACAAATTCAAGAAAAAAATAAAAATTTTAAAAATAAATTGCCAAAAAATTAGATCAAATTTCAAAGAAATATAATTATTCCTAATGAATAAAAGTTTTAAGATAATTTTAATAATTCCAATATTAAACACATAAAAAATTCCAACAACAAATTGATTTGAAAACTTTTAAGTTTAATCTTTGAGATCATTATAAACCATATCCAATTTTGTTGAAATTTTTAAATAAATATTAATGATGTAACGGAGTTTTTTTTTGTGATGAATTTCCACCATTTTGCAAACATAAAAAAAGGCCATCAACATCAACAACAAAAACATTTTTTTTTTTACATTTTTATATTTTTAAAATTATATAATTTTACAATGGGTTTAAGTACTTGTAGCCAATATATTAAAATATTTTAATAAATTTGTATCTCCATATATGGCTAATAGCCAAATCATGGCTTAATTTTTTTATGGATGATCTTGAAGAAAATTTAAAATTTGAAAAAATGAAAGGATTAAAAAAATCATTGATGTCATTATTATTATCACCATTTGTAATTCATCTCTAAATATTTAAACATAAACCTGTAATATAAAAAAAATTAAAATTTTGATAAACCGTGTTTTAAATAATAATAATACTAATAATAATTTTTTAATTTTAATCCATTATTTTTAACATGGTTTTTTCATACACCAAGAAAAAAAATGGGAAAAAAATCAAAGATTATTTTTGAGGTTTTTTTAATGTGGCAACATAAACATTCATAATAATAAACTTGTCTATGATGCCTAAAACAAACTAGGGGAAAAACATACAATCTAATTTACATAAATGTACAAGAATTTAATATATGAAAAAATTATAATTTAGAGGTTTGCATGCATCCTAGACTTTACATGCATGAACATTTGTGACTTAATCACTAACCCATTCAAATATAAATATGAGACAAGTTTGTATACATCCATTTCAAAAAATTATGGTGAATGCAAAATAAAACTCATGAATAGTGAATTTAACAACATTCAAAATGAATGATTCAACTCATGTGCAAATGTTAATAGTTCAAGGATGCAAAAAAATTCATAACTCATTCAAGTATAAATGTGAAACATTAAATTGTTATTTGTGTTTCAATATATACTAGTAAATGTAATATGCAACATTTGAATAGTGGTTTCAATAAAATCAAAGTGGATGATCCAACTCAAGTAAAAATGTTGATAGTTTAAGAAATGTGAAAAAAATCATGAATAAATCATTCAAACATAATTGCGAAATATTGAATTGCAAGTGTTTTAATATATTATAATAAGTGCAAAATGCAATTTGTGAGTAATGGTTTGAATATATTAATAATGGATGGTTCAATTCTAATAATTGAAAAAATGCTTGAAAAATCACTAATTCATTCCAATGTAAATGTGGGGTTTCAAATTGCTACATGTGTTTTAATAAATTATGGTGAATGTAAAATGCAATTCTCAAGCAATGGTTTCAACATGTTAAAAATTGATAATTCAACTCATGTACCATGTTGATAGTTAAAGAAATGTCAAAAAAATCATTAACCCATTATAATGCATTGTGTAAATAAAGTTAAAGGCTACCTCAATTTCCACTCAACAATTTGAAATTATGAAATAATTAAATAAGGTCCAAATTATATTCATAAATGAACAACATAGTTAATATAACAACTACAAATAATATGGACCATTAATTAGTGCAACAAACCAATTACAAACTTAAGATGGCCAAATGTAATTGAAATGTAATCAAATTGAACAATAGTTGCAATGTTTGGGGGTGGAAAAGGACAAGATTTCTTCTTGTGTCCCTTTATCAAAAGATTAATGATCATTTGATTAGTACTATAATACTTGAACGTGACTTCTCTTGTGCATGCTAACTTTCTAATGGCAAATATCAATGAACTTTGATATGCTATGATGAATTGAATTTTTTATGAAAATTGTTTTTTAGTTGTATGTGAGGATTGTGATTATCTTCCTCTAAGGTTGTCGCCACATCTTTGCATCCATCACAACACGATGGACGCATTTGGATGTGGATGCAACCTTGCATCATGTTAGTATAGGGTCAACCTAGGTCAAAACAAGGTCAAGCTATCCAAAAAATAGTTATAAGCAACCAAAAATAACATGGTTTTGAAGTCAAACCACGCGCCTTAATCATGTAATTGTTGGCCCCATGGCATCATGACATAGTCATGTTATTATAAACATGTCTAAAAACATGATTACATGACTAAAATTTAATCATATTCGCAAAATTGACTAATGGATGTTGCATTTTGGTGTAATGATTTAAATTCTAATGTGGACAATGAATGCATAATGGAAAAGAAAGTTCTTAATGGGTTCATTTGGTCAAAAACACAATTTTGCATTTTTTTCATTTTTCTTTTAACCTTTAATTTGTAAAAGGTAGTTGTAAATTAGGATGGATAACTTTTTCGTGGCAAGATAGACTATCTACATAATGTACTTTTATTCAAATGCCACAAATATATGGTAAAATCATTAATGTGACAAATTGTTCTATGGATTAAGGTCACCAACTTGAATAAGAATACATACATAACAATGAAATTTGATAAAAATACACCAAAAATATTTTTTTTGAAATTTTGAAATGAAAAATATGGATTATATGGCCTTGAATCTATATTTGCATTCAAATGCACTTTTCAAATTATCATTTTCATCTCAAGATGCCTTATAGGGATTTAATATATGATGATTCTAAAAAAAAACATGGATTCCAAAAAATAATGATAAAAACCTTAGTCAACAAATAGCTATGGATTTTTTAATGACAAAATTTGGATTTTATTTTCAAAATTTTCTATCTTGGTCATTTATTATGGATTTATGTTTTATTTTCTTAACATGTATGTCAAAGACTTGTCTAGTTGAACTCTTGTTTGTCTAGACTTTAATAGTTCATTAATCATTGCATAATTTTTCATTTAACATTAATTTTTCAAATTTTTTGTCGTTTTATTACTAAAATATGAATTATTTTGGAGTGTTGTATCTATTCAAAATGAGCCACCCTAACCTATAACCACTTTTTAAATACTTAAAATGCCCCTCTATTTGATTTTTTAAATATGTATTTGTTTGGGGTAATTCATGACTATTGAATTACCAATGTTTAAAGGTCAAGAATAAGAAGTCATGAAATGCCATTGATGTCAAGAACACAAACAATAAATATTCTCTCCTTTTATTGTTTCAATGACCAATTGAGGTCATTCCCCTTTTTATGTACTTCGAAAAACAAGGATTATTTTTTATGTCTGTGTAGGCACAAGAACAATTAAAGAGTTAGGGATGAAGACAAGAATTAAAATTCTTAAATATCTAATACATAGTATATGTGTTTAATTGTTTATAATTTTTCATATTTGTGCATATGTGAAGAAGACATAGTTCACATGGTGCAAGCCAATAAGCAAATGCATAAGTAAAATACATAGGTAGAATGCCTATAAGATCCCTAATATTTTGTCCTACCAAATTCTAACCCAAAATCTATTTATCCCATTTCTAAATAAAGAGGCATGAATCTGTCTTTTTAAAAAAAATTAAGCATATTTTTTCAGTACCTTCTCCACCAATTTGCATCCCATTTCATTTCATTTCAGCTTTAATCCTTTTGTTGAATTGAATTTAGTTGAATTGAAATTCTATTCAATTCAATGCAAAGTGCATGCAATGTCATTCAACATTTTCATTCAAATGGAACTTAGTTTTCACAAAATAAAAAAAAAAATTCATCAATTGATTGTCACCGGTAGTGGGAAATAATCTTGAGCCCAATTTAATTTTGAGTCGATGAAGTTGACTTGGTGAGTTGAGAATGTAATTGGATCTTTAGAGTTCTATTCCTAATTATGTTGCGCCCCACTTTTTGGGAACGTTAAACAATGCTGCCGGGCACTGGTACTTTCGTTTGGCGTGAAAACAAAATATTATTTGACATTGAGGACCGAGTAAATTGAAAAATAAGATATCTTCTTGAAGCGGAATGGAAATTATCTTCAACAAGGACAAAAGAATAGCAACCCTAAGGACCCAATGAAAACTTCATAGGTCCATACTCTCTACATGGGTACACTTTGTATAGGGTAAAGCCCTAGGGTGGGGGCATTCTCAAAATAAGGGGCCTAGGACGAGGCGGTAGCCGAGTCCAGCCCCACATTTTGAGAATGTCCCCCACCAATGGGGTTTACCTATTGTAAAGCATGAGGCAAAATTTATCATGAACCAAACCTATTTAGATCAACAGGCATATGAATGGGAGGGTTCTTATACCTCTCCTTAGTAGTGGGAGGGTTCTTACACCTACACTTGTAGGCATAATTTCCCTTGCATCCTTGAGGAGTGGGCATAATATGCCTCCCAATTTCTAGGACAGAAATTGATGGATATAAGGTGCCCTCCACATACACTAGAAATTTTCTCTGAGTGCTTTACGAGTGCAAAATATTGTTCAAATTTTAGGAACCTTCCAAAAGTGGAAGGGCGTTTAAGATGACATTCTGCCGAGAGAAGTAACTGAGAATACACGGAGAAAAGTTGATTGAGGGTGGTGTGAATATGAATTTAGTGCGAAGGAAGGAAGGAAGGAAGGAAGGAAGGAAGGCAATGGTGACATGCAGCGTTCCGTCGTGTGCACCCCCTTACTACTACTGTCACGCCCTTTCGCGTCTTTCTTCTCCCTTCCTTGCAATCATCTAATCGCATGGACATGCGCTACTTACCCCATATATTCTTCCACCGCCCGTCCGTTCGCTGCACAACTCTGCTGCATCCAGGAAGAGCCTCCACATGAAGGACTAGCCTAGCACACCCATGGACGTGAATCTTCAATTCGTCAAGCTCGGACTGATGTTGGGTAGTTGAGATTGCTGCCCTTCTCCTTGTGATTTTGTGGATTTCCAGCTGCCCGCCTGCCAGTGTCATTCATTGCCTGCAGCACGCGCCAATCCTGCAATAAAACCCAGCCAGTCAAATTTGAAGTGCCAGGGTCCCCATCCTCATGGCCGCGTCCAAGTACGATGAGGGCAACAGGGCGTACCTCAAGGAACCTATCAGTCGTATCGGTACCGTGGAAGATGGTGCAATGCAAGCCACTGAGGCAGGTGATCATGAGCGAGCCCTGTTCCTCCGAATGCAGGTCTGAATTCGATTCTGTTTTTCTAAGTCCCGAAAGTTTTACATACATTTTCTTTCAAAAATCTGTGTCTCAATTTCCACAATGGCATCAGGTCCTTGGCGTCAAAAGCAGCAGCAGTGATGATCCAAATGTGAGAAATTAGGAGAAGAGTGGGCCAACTGCATCATTGCCTCAAATGTAGTGTTTTATGTAACAGAGTCATAACCCATTTTGGACTTGCAGTGACATTGTTGGTTGCTTCTATGCATATTTTGGACGACATCTTGTGTGCACTTGCTACAGAAAATGCAACATTTCTGACACAAAATCTTTCCACACATTTCCTAGCCCCAAATTCACAAATCTTGTGAAACATGTCTTGGCCTCAATTATAGCATTTTGAAAGTGTGGAAGTCAAGCACAGACTCCCTGACTGAATATGTTTAACTTAGGGTTTCACTTCTTCACAAACCTCGAGTTTGCTGAGGTTTGGTTTTGGTGCCTGTATCTCTGTTTGGAAGTGGAGGAATTCTTCCCTGTCCAAAGGTTCACTTGTGGCTAAAACAAAGCCTTACAGAACAAACTCTTGGTGTGTTGGCAAATTTGAAAGTCTTTCCTACGAGTATCTTTTTAGCTTCTTGTTACAAATCATGAACTACAAAAGAGAAGAGACTTCATAGTAGTGATGATGTGGAATCTTGATGGAAATTTGGGTCCTTTGTGGACAGGCTTTGGCTCTTGCAAAACTCATACATGAAGATCCCAGTGTTCAAGACAGGGACATGATATTGATGAAGGCTCACATGAAGCTGGCGGACACCTATATGGAAATGGTTGGCTGCTTCATCATCTGCTTGGATTCCTGCATATTGTTAAAACCTTAGATTCGGATATTGAGAGAGTTGTGTAATAATAATATAGAGGACAAATTGACAAAGCTTGTACATGTCACATCTATGTCATATGAATTATATCAGCTCTGTACTGGAAATAAACTTGTGCCATTTGTCATAACACTGGGGTCACTGTTGTAACTGGGATTGACATGGCAGCCAAGTTATAATCTGTTCTTGGATCCTCATGGTGTTCTCTGCAGGGCCTTGGAGAGCAGGCATATTACCATGGACAAAAGGTGCCAACAGCTTCCTGTGCTTTAGGATTTCCTTCTTGTTCTTATGACCAAGAAGGATTGACATTGAGGTCAGATCAGTTGTAATCTGTCATGAGTTTTAACAGCAATGTTTCAAATGCTCCATGTTCTTCACCTGTATAATTGTGTTGCCCCACCCCACAATATTTTGTCCCTTTGTGTGCCCGTTTTGTGTTTCTTTTGATGCAATCAGTAAGGGGGAAGATGAATGTCAAAGAATATATTGTAGGGTTTCAAATATCTGACTTATTACATATGTGCACAAGAAGGAATTCATAGTGCTGCAAAATACAGGAAACAAATGGTATTCTTCTTAAAAGTCTAGAGTCCTGTGTTGAAGGCAATGGATCGGCTTGACCCAAAAAAACCTGGAGAAGGGGGAAACACAGACTTCACTGTTACTACCCTAACAGCAGTTGCCCGATCCATGATCAAACGTGAGTCATCATCTACTTGACTCCCCTTCCTCTGTCTTCATGGAGCTTCAATCTCTTCATCAAGAATTGCATCCTGCTCTGGTGTTCAAAAGATATGTGACAGACTCTTAGTATAGGGCCTCAGTTACACTTGATGATGCAGTCAATTCTGGCAGTGAAATCTATGCATTTGAAAGATCAAGGATAATCCCAAAATCTCTTGACACATCTCTGGAAGGGTCAGGCAATTTGAACAGAAGTAGTTATATCATCATGAGCATCTCTCAACCACACTTTCATGGGATACAATTTAGCCAGAAGTTTTGACTGACCATGGATATGGCACTAATGAGTGGCTTCTTGGGCAATGGAGTCCCATGGAACAGAGGGTGACAGCAAGAGCTGGAACTATTTGAGCAGAGCAAGCTTGATTAACCATGACCTCCATAGTCCAGATGTAAACCTCTATCCCTATCATTTTGACGTAATGTACAACTTCCTGGCATGGGCAGTTTTTGAAGGATGCTCAAAAGTGAAGAATGTACATAATGGAAGAAAATATGATCTGTAAGGCAGGACATAGCAGATGGATGGATAAAATAGGCATAAAGCAATGTATAGTGCCGTGACTAAAGAATAGTATGGTGACTGCCTGATATTGAGAAGGCAGCTGCATGAATGGTGAATGCAGGATATTACCAACTATCCCATTCATGAAGCATTCGGTGATATGCATATGGGCCATGGTGATGCCAAAGCCATGCTGGAGGTGGAAGAGCTTAAAGGTGGTCATCACAAGAAATCTGGAAGCCATGGGGATGGTGAGGATACAAAAGACATGGATTATGAGAAAGCCTTCAATGAGTATGGCAAGGTTGGCCCATCTTTCCCTTCAGTGTTGTACTTGTCCAACCCTACTTCCTCATCAGGTCTGTTCATGTGTAGCATACTTGCTTTTTCTCACAACAGTTTCCATATTGATGGTGATTGACGGGCCACAGGCATGGGAGCTGATTGCTGGAAAGGAAAAAAGGAAGATGCTGAGAATGCTGGCACCAAAGGATGACAGGATGGCATCTATTTACAGCAAGATGGCCAAGGCAAGAGAGCTCCACAAAATGTATCTCAGATGCAAAGTGTTAGACTACATTATCATGATAAATCTAGTATCTTAACCTGACCTTGGCTGAGAAGGCAGTGCAAAATGATTGTGTCAGTGTTCCATTCATTGCACATCCTTTGTAATCAGGGCTCAAAGTCTCAATTGCACTTCCAGCTTGTTTTCTCTTTGTCTACCATGCCTTCCTTCGCTGTATGCACAGTCCAAGCTACAGAAATTTTCACAGTTGCATGTACATTTTTATTTTGCTTTGTAGACTAGAACAAGGTGTTATAGTTTCACACAAGACAGATATTCTCACAACACAATGGCAATGGGCATGGGTGATTATGACAGTGTCCTAAAAATATTTAGGGAATGTCTACAGATCCGGGGAATCCAAGGAAACGATGAGGAGTCAATACAACTTTATGAGAAGAGTCTAGCATGCCATGAGAAGGCTGACAAACCAAATGTTGCTGCCATAGCAAAAACAGAATACGAGCTTGGTGTCATTTATCACAAGCATAAGGTCAGCTATTTCCTTGAGATTGCAACCATCATTTGCCATGAACAGGATGACAGCATCTCCAGTGTTCATTTTGTCACTTGAACAAAGTGAAGCAGAAAAAGGTTTGCAAGAGCTATGCACAAGCTTGACTTCACCACCACACGCTAACACAGGGTATGACAACATAGAATTAGACAGTCACTCCACCCAGTGGTGCCTAACAGCAAGTGCCAAGGCATCCATTTCCATCATCTTGCATGCAGTTTACTGGTTACCCATGGGATATCCATATTTCCTGAGGTGCTCACCTATGTCATGCACACTTTGTTGAAGGTCATTTAAGCCTCTCTTGACTTTCCCCATGAAGGACTGAAAGGCTCAAAGGAGTGCATGTACTGAAAGATGCCAAAAGTTGTCCTTTCAAATCATGATGTGAGGACTGCTGTGTTTCACATAATTGTATTCTATTTGAAGTTTGGACCCCCTATTTGAAACCCTGGTCCCTCATGGATGAGCTTTGAGCTGTGTTCTATCTCCTCTGTCTGCATTTTCCATGATTGACTTCTTTATTATTGGCCTCTACAGAAGTACAGTGATTCACTTGATGTGTTGGACAAAGCAGTGAAGAAATGTGAAGGGAAGCAGGAGTTAGGCAACCAGCCCCTCTTATTGCTGGTGAAGAAGCAGCAAGCCATCACACTATATGATGGGAATCAGGTTGAAGCTGCCAAGGAAAAATTTGACGAGTTGATGTCCCTCCAACGAATGGAGTACGGGGGCAGCAGTGTGATTGTGGCCGAGGTATATATTAATCCTGCTCCTATGTTAGTACTCTAGTGTTGAGCCACAACAGTCAGTGAGAAAGTGTTGCCATCAGCTCATTAAGGGCCACAGAGCATCAAATTGCTCAAGTCCCCAGTAATCTGTTCATTATTGTTCACCTCAACTTTCCAACATCTCCAACAAAGGGTAGCTATCTAGTGAACTCACAGATACAGCATGCTTCACCACAATCAAAAACAATGGCAATGGGTGTTAGTGCAACATCCTGTTCTTGAATAATTGACCTGAAAACACCAGCCTAACACTTTTGCAGGACTAGAGACTGGTTGCAAGCTTTGGAACCTCTATTTTATTGGCAGTCAAAGTAGACCAATTTAGGGATCAAAATCTTTTGTTGTGTAGGAAGACTAGCATGGCATGTGTTCCTGATAGTCTACTTGTCTACATCCTGTGGTGATTCAGACCCTCAAATACTTGGGAGACGTCCATGTTGCACTTGAAAAGCGACCAATTGCACAGAAGTATTACAATCGCGCTTTACGAATTCTAAGAAGACGACTTGGTTGCAAAGATGAAACTGTGAGACAACTGGAACATTATGTGCGTCACCTTAACTTTTTTATGTAGAAATGGAAGACAGATCCAATCTCTAACAGTGCATAATGTGAAAGGAAGTAAAAATTTTGGAAGGAAGGCTAGTTTTCATTAACCAAATGCCCTAAATAATTACATACTGTTGAACTCCTTAGCATGGCTTGTTTAGCAAGTGTAAAGTGTTATAACAGTTCTCTGGCACTGATTCTGCATCAGTAGCTTTTGTGAACATTGTCTTGTGACCCAATTGGGCAAACAGGAAGGGGTATTGTCAAGGGACAGTCCTTAACTACAACTTGCACTTTAGGATGAGTTTCTGGTTTTGCATACCAAGAGCAAGATGAAAGGAAGGCCTTTGTTGCAATGGTTGAGCTGGATCAAACATCATGATGTAGCTGTTTTCACCTTATTTATTGCTTGGATTCTGCATTCAGTCAAAAGCTTGCACAGACATTACTGAATGTGTACACCTAAATGAGATGCCACCTTGTTTACATATGATGATCAGAGAGAAAACAATTATGACTTGTAAGATGTAAAGACAGTGATGTGGTAGCCTTCTGAGAGTTGATCAAATTCTCATAGAGACTGTGCGGAGCACAGTAGGTGCACCCTTGGGATACTCCAACCAAGCATTTTTGGAGGTCATCATGGAGCCTCCAGCAAGCAATTAATTCACCTCAAAGATAACATTCTCATTCACATAGCATCCAACCCCAGGCCCCTTGGCCAAGTTGTGAAACTTTTGGAAAAGCATATATGACCAGGCTAAACCAGCATGGACTCTTCAATAGAGTTCACCATTCTCTCCTCCTTTATTGCCCACGACACAAAACAGGGATGGTCAGTGCAATTAGCCTGAGCTTCCCTCAAAAGTCACAAACACTGCAACTAACCATGTTCAGGGAAAAAAAAACCAAGTAGTTATATAAGTCAGCTGCAAGAATCATAGCCTCACAGTCCAAAGAGTCAGGATCTTCATACATGCCACAAACCCATGAAGATGTACATGAGGGCTTCCTCTCTGATAACTCTCCACTTGAGGCATGAATTCTTAGCTGGAATACCACTGACCTCTTTTCAGAAGAACAACTACTCAATAAGACAGATAACAAAAGTCATGACAAGGGTCATGCCACTCTGGTCCAGCCCTCAATCTCAGATAGCTTCTGCCCAAAAGAAAACATAATTGACATCAGTAAGAAACATCACCTGCCCATGTACCAGTAGTCAGTTGCAGGTGATTCATGCCAAAGACAAGATTCACTAGCCCAAGGTCTTTGAACTTCAAGCACAATGGAAACTTATCTGATCCCCAATAAGAATTTGTGGCCTACACTCAGAAGAAAGTTTTTCAAGAAGGCACCCTCCAACTAATGGTGCATTTCCAAGTGCAAAGAGCCAAGCTTCCGAACATGATTCATCTAGATAATCCAGGAGCCTAGTAATCCAAATCCACAGCAACTTCAGGACTTGAAACATTGTCAATGACATCAACAAGGGAGGTGCATGTGATACCGCCAACTGAAAAGTATTCAGCAGGTGTATACCACTCAGGCACTGCATCAGCACTTGCAAAATCAAGTAGTGTTAAGAAATCCTCATCTGTGCATCCCCCCAATGGTATTTCTGCAGGAATATCCTCCACTCTTGGCCCTGCAACTTGTGAAGCTGAGAGAGATAGTACCTCACCAGATAACAAGTGACACTGGGTGCCTGGCTCTTTCAAGCTCCCAGGACAACAATTTTGTGACATACCCTCCCCATAAACAGAAGCATGGGCTTCTACAGTTGCCATAGGATTCATATTCTCCCCCCACCTGGTTTTATCTCTGCCCGCAAGGACTGCTGCCACATCTGGTGACACGTTACCAGATGTGAGAGCCAGTAGCTGGTCAATCAGATCTGTACGCACCTGGTCAAATCCTTCTGTTGGATGTGCCTCCTGCAAGCCAAATGCATTGCAGCCTTTGTCAGCACCCACCAAAGGTATACAACGCAGACACTAGCCAGAGGAACATCTTAGCGTTTGCAACTCACAAAAAAGCTCTATACCACAAGTTTCAAGATTCCTGCCTGGTGCAAGCTCCATGCAACAGACGTACAGCAAGTTATCTCTAGAATGGCATTTGAACAACACATGAATGCACCTTATACCTTCATCAGTGCATCCAGAAAGTCGCTGGCATTAGAGCCAAAACTGTCGTCCTCTGACAGCAGCTGACTTGAACGAGATAGTGACATAAGAGGACTCGTTATTGCAGATCGAGGTGTGCCTGCACTGTCCGCAGACTCTGCTGATTGGCTTAAAGGGAGCTCCAGTTTTGAGCTGGCATTGGGTGCAAATGAACCAAAGGGCATGCTTATGAACCCACATGTGCCATCATAAGGCACTGTGTAGGGATCAAGCCCATCTGCAAACACAGACATCATTGGCCTCCTTGTAGAATTGTGTGTGCAGGTTCGACTGGCTTCTGTGCACAAATCTGGCTGAAAGGTCTTGCTACTTCCATCAGACAGCTGGGAAAATGATACTGAACCACGACTACCATCAGTTCCTCCATATGGGCTATTATGCTGGACTCGCTTGATATGAGGCAAGGAGGGATTTACAATTCCCTTCCCAACTCCAGCAGATCCCTGATTTGCAACTACTGAGGTCAGAGGGAGGTCGGTGATGGACATGATGGAGTAAAAGCTTCTGGCTTGGTGCCCTCCATGAAGACTGCTCAACTGGTGGCTTTGGTGGTCACCTGCAGCCAAGACAGTAAATACAACAGCATACCAAATTTTGCTGACTGCAGCTAGTTTTAAGAATGCCCCACAAAACCACGCCATGGCAACCAAAAAGCTGGCAATGTGCAAAAAAACTACAAGTCTTGCAAAAGGATTTCCACAACACTTCCAATTCCCAAAATTGTTGCCAAAAGTGGTGGATATGGCATGTTAAAAATTGCTCTAATTTTGATGAAACATACACAACCCTCATCTTCATAAAAGCAAGGCAAACAGACCCAACACTGTGAAAACATACAGAAACACACTGGAAGATAGAATGCAGCTGTAAAAAATACTGACCTAATAATGTAACAACGCTTGAAGCAAATTCACTCTCTGAATCTGCTCTAGTGCCCATTTTCCTGCCATCATCTTCTTGCTTGAAATAAAACTGGGAAAGAGAAGCAGCAGACTTTGCAATGTCCATTGGGTAAACTGGCAAACCTGCTCGCATCCTTCGCTTGATGCGAGTGTTCCAGTAATTCTTGATCTCATTGTCTGTGCGCCCGGGCAACTATTACATACATGGCAGTTACCAAACAAATGAACTTCACATGAGTTTTGAGGATTAGTCTGATCCAAAAATTGTGACAAGAGAAGATGCTCTAAATGCTCTGGGGAAATGATGGATAGTGTAAACCTGAACATGAGTTTCCTTAGGAAACTGCAAAAATAAACTGATGGGTGGGTGCCCAGAGAGTTGGAGAAGAGAGTAGAAGGACATGCAGCACCTGGGCAGCCATGCGAGCCCACTTGTTGCCAAGCTTGGAGTGGAGCTCAACGATTGTGCGCTCCTCATCTGGGGTGAAGGCCCCTTTCTTGAGGTTTGGACGTAAATGGTTAGCCCATCGCAGACGGCAGCTTTTGCCACAACGATAGAGACCCGAGTGCTTCTGCACGGAGTTCCAGTTGCCCTCTCCGTGCTTGTTCACGTAGGACACCAAGATGGCATCCTCGGTCGACGTCCAAGGACCCTTCTTCAAATTCCCCGCATCAGCGAAAATCTCTTGTGGTAAATCCATGATCCCCAGTACCCACCACCACCAACAACAACAACAACAAGGCTCTGTCACGTTTTTGTCCGTCTACGAGAGTTTCAAAGGGTGTCCTCCTTTTGCGCACTGCGCTACTACAGCTGCTGTCGATTACGGACAATAACACCACTCATCCCATTCTCTCTTTCATGCGAAATGACGCAGAGCGACGCCGAACTCCTACTACTATGCACATAGGTGTGAGAACTGAGAACTACTACTCTTTATCCAATACACAATGCCCTACAAACCCAAACAAAACTAGTTCAAAACCCCCGTGCCGATGAGCTCCCGACTGATATGCGTTTCCATCTCCTCCGTCCTGGCCATCCTCCATACTGTCAACCTCAGAGCTCCTCTCTCTCTCTCTCTCAAAGCTCCTCCTCTTTTCCCCTTCCTCGGCTTCTTCCTGGCACAAGCAGTGTCCCCTCTTTCTTGAACCCGAGTGCAGCCCACTCCAAGAAGCTATATCTCTCTCTGCAAACCCCCTCCCGATTTCACCCAACGTTGTAGATACAGAGCTGAGAGTTGGGTGCTGAAAACCTTGGAAAAAGAATAACAATCGGCAAGCAAGAGCAACAGGAGGAGCAGGAGAACAAGAAGTACCGTTTTTATCTGTCCACAAAACTCCACGTTTCTCTGCAATCTCTCACTAGGGCTACTTACAAACCAAACATCCCTTGCTACTACTTACTACCAGTGCATCATCCTTGGAAGTGTTTTCCTGCTGCTGCTGATCTCCTGGCTGCTGCTTGATGGATGGGTACGCTTCTCTGGAGCATAGCTGAGAGTCAAATGGGTGATGGAATAAGCGACGGGAAAAAAGTACACAAATGATGTTTGCAGTGTTATGGATTTGCGAATGCGAGAGGACAAGGACGGAGGGAGGTGGTGCACACCCGCCCGCCCGCCTGCCTGCCTGCCTGCAGCACCCCGCACTGCAGGAATGGGATGCACGGTTGCGGAGCCCGGGTGGCGGGAGCGGGAGGAGCGGCGGGTTGGCGACGATAGGTAGGCGGCTACGGCCGGATGTGCTCCTCCCAAGCCGTCGGCAGTCAGGGAGGCAGCAGACGGCGGCGGCTTCTCTTACCGCTTTCGTCCAGATGCCGCCACGGTCGCTCCCAGAATAGGAAAACTCCAAACCGACAGTTGTTGTGCACAATACCCATTCTGTGTGTGTGGTTTTGTTGTTGTTATATTTTCCTGTTTTGTTTTTGTTTCTGACACAAACAATCCTAAAGTAAAAATTGAATGTAACCCTGCCAAACTTTAGTTATAAACACACCGTAGGTTTGGAAAATGTACAAAGGAATAAAAAAAAGGAAAAAGGGAGAATTTACAAGTCGTCAAGTTAGCTCAAACTAGGTGTCAAAATCTCTCCATGTCAAAAACCAACCAACTGCCTGTTGTAGCAGGTTGGCCATATTTCTCAATATTCAAAAATCGATCGTCTGCTATAGGTGGGCCGTGATGATCAGAGGTGTGTTCTAAAAGGGTGGAAGTCAAGGAGTAACTAAGCCTACAGCTACCGCTGGATTTAAGATGCAGGATGGTTACATCCTTTTGCAAAGTAAACTTTCATTCTAAAGTTCACTCCAAGGGCAGAAGTAGGTACAACAGGAAGTTGCAAAAAAGAACTGGACCTTTGAGTAGAATTCCACTGTCACTAAACAAGGTCCTTTTGCTGCCAATATTTCTAATGTCAATCAAGGCTACTCATCAAGGGGGTTACATATAAGATATACTCACCTTAATTGCATGAGATGGTAAAACCCACTGTATTCCCTTTGCAACATTCTATTTCTTTAAATTTACATATTTTCAATAAATAAAATTATCTATTTCTAAAGTAATATGTCTTTTTATATAAGTGCCCTTCACATTGAAGGATTGGAAAAATAGTTGCCTTTCTCATCTGAAGGGCCCCACAATTTTTTGCCTTTGAAAGGGAGGACTAGTTGCTATTGAAAAGCACTGAAGGCTTCAAATTTAAAACCTAGGTAGGCAGAATATCCTTCTCACTCTTAAAAAGTAGGAAGGCATCACATCCCACCCACTCAGTGTTTTTATTTGGGGGGAGAAATTTCGTCAAATTTCAACCTGAAAAATATGATTTCAACTCATGCAAAAGATTTTTCATGAAAAAAATGGTTACGAATTCACCAGATTTTGACCCCAAAAAAATTCCAAATCATCAGATTTTTATGCTAATTCCCAGGTAGGTAGCCAATAATATAGAAGGATTCTCAATTTTTTTTCACTTTCACATCTAGTATGTAGCCACATCTGGCTAAATCATCTTATAGAGTGTAAACACACAGGCCTGCCCCCATGAACTTGAAAAGAATGTGTTCATTATTTTTTATAACCATTACCTGCCAAAATTTTCAAAATTAAAAAACCAAGTGTCGAAGTTAAGATTTAAAATTTAATTAATTGTTTGGCAGTTTGTTGCTGCATCTGATCAGGGGGCACGATATTGGATTGAACGGGAATAATTTCCTAATAAACTTGCCATGATAAATCACAGAATATTACTCCCTACGTTCAACATGTTGACTAAATGTGTACTAGCATCAAATACTATCCTGCCAACTCAAAAAAATTACCATTGGGAAGGAATTTTTGTGAGCTTGCAAACTGACCATTGGGGCAGTTTGCTTAAAAAATCAGAATCAAAGAACCATTAGTTCCGATTGTTTCAAAATATTTTAAAGAACTAACCGTAGATTTGACTTTGCATTGAGATTTTTTTTGAACCAATTGTTTGCACAAAACAATAGGCAATATTTTAATCTAGACATCTTTGTAATCAAATCTACAAATTGCTCTTAAATAACCTTTTGTCATGCAATTTTTCTTCAACCCACTAATTGATGCCATGAGCCAATTGTATATGATGATCAATAATGTACCTAGTCCATAACACATGCACACTCCAATACTTCAAGTCCAACATAATATCTTTTGAATTTGATTGGAAACCATGCAACTTGTAGTAGAAAAGAAAAAAAACTAGAAAGCTCTTGGAGGTATGACATGCAATTAACTGAATGAACTTTAATCCAAATGTGAATTCCTTTGGTCATTATAGCTAATGTATATCATAACCCCTATTTGCATCAAGTCAATATCCAAGTTTTTGCAAGTGTTTGTGGGTTCAACTCTCCGTTCCGTTATACTAGATTTGACTTATTGTATCAAAACTAGGAAACTTTTCGCCCAAAATCAATGAGCATATTTAAGGGTCAGATAATGTTAAAAGATGGTTCAAGTGAGATTCGACAACCTAACATGAAGTAAGAAGTCATCAACTTTAAGGTGGAATGATAATTTTTATGGTGTGAAAGTCATTTAATGTTGTGTAGGGTAAAGCCCTAGGGTGAGCCATTCTCAAAATAAGGGGCCTAAGACAAGGCAATAGTCAAGTCCTTCCCCACATTTGGCGAATGTCCCCCACCTATGGGCTTTACCTATCATAAAGCACAAGGCAAAATTTATCATGAACCAAACCTAAGTAGATCATGGGATGAATGAATGGGAGGATTTTTATGTCTTCTCCTCAATAGTGTGAGGATTTTTACACCAATAAATAAGCATAATTTCTCTCCCACCATTGAGGAGTAGGCATAATATCCCTCCCAATTTCTAGACAGATTTTTATGGATATAAGGTGCCTTCCACATACACTAAGAATTTTGTACTAGTGCTTTGCATTTACAAATTAGTGTATCCTTTTCTAACCTTTGCATGAAAACACATATGTTTTACATGAATTTTCAATTCTTTTTTTCATAGTTTTTAAAAATCCTTTTGAATTAATCTCTTTTAATCATGCAATAAAAAAAATTAACTCAAACCTATAACAAGACAATTCCTTCACCTTTAAGTTATTCAAACTAAGTTATGCATGTATTTAGTTTTGATTATTATTTGCATGTCTTGAAATGGTCTAAATTAATTGAATCGTGTTGTTAAAATGCTTTGATGGACAAAATGAGACAAAAAAGTAGACTAATGATATTTCCTTAGTCAAGATCCATCTACTCTTAAGTTTTATGATGTAATAGGACATCACCAAAATTCCAGCATACACAAGAAGGTGACAAGTCTGCAATAATACCAAAAATTTATTTCACTCTTCAAAATGTAAATTGCATTCTCTTCCACAAGGTTTTCTATTTTCTTCTAGCATTGCTTTCTTTGTATCATAACATCTATAAGTGTAGCCTGGGCCCACAACCCAAGTGTAGGCTGGTTACCTAACTAATTCTTCCTTTCAAAACCATTTTTGTAATTTAATTTAATTTGATTTAATTTCTAATGACAAAAATTACTCAATATTCAATATCTCCGACACCTTAGGTCAAAAAATGTTCAAATTGCTTACATTAAATCTTACTTGCTGAGGACTTCCCAACAATACCAAGGTGCCCAAATTCATTTATAATTTTTAGTGTTTATTTAAATGAATTTTCAGTGAAAATATTCTTTAATATTTAATAACTTCTTCATCCTACGTCAAAACATTATGAAATGAACTCAGTGCACCCTTACTCGTCAAGGGCTTTGCAATTGTACCAAGAAGATGACAAGAGGCACTATGGTTTGGTAGATCTCAATGTGACAAACAACAAAACAAAACCAATTACCTTCCTTCATATATAGGTTTCATCATTTTGAAATAAATAACCTAAAAAACCTATAATTGGATGGTTGCAACAAGCCTAGTAAGTGGGGGAATATGTCAAGATGTCAAGACTAGTCAATTGGAATTTTTTTAATCCAATATTTTTTATGCCAAAAGACAAATGTGGAAAAAGACTCCTACGTTTACATATATTTTGACATGTGTATTTCAAGTTATTGTTGGGAGACCCCAAGAAAATACATGTGACAAAAATGTTGTGGGAATCAAATTCTTCACTGTTGAATCACCTAATCATGTTACAATTCCACCATTACTCATAAATTGCATTTGAACTTGCCACAAAGGACAAGGCAATTATGCAATGAGTTGCTTGTTTGTTCTCCCTTCTTTGGGCAAACCTTAACATTTGTTCATTTTGGAGACAAGAATGATCAGAAGAAAAGGTTAACGATAATGGGAGGGAGTCACCTTGACATGAGTGCAATAAATTCATCAAAACCTTCACACAATCTCATGAGTGTAACCAGCATATAATGAGGCATCAAAGTAAGTGGAATTGTATTTCTTGATTGCCACCAGTGTGTAACTACTCTGCTTTTGTCTTATGGTAAAAGAATTAAGGAATCCTGCTGCATAAAGTCACATAAGTTTTTACAGGTTCAACAAATGTACTAGGTATGTACGATAATGCCCGAAGGGCAGGGGCAGGGAAGGGCAGGGCATTCCCAAATTAAGTACGAACTGAGGCAGCAACTCGGGTGCTTATTTGGGGGAATGCTGAGCTCCAAGGGTATTACCCAACATAAAGGGCAAGCCAGAAGTTTTATTGTTAAATGCCCGATGAAGTGGGTGTTATGAAAAGTGGTGTTCTATTTTTCAAAACGCCCGGCCTCTTTAGGGGGAAAGAATTCCATCTGGTAAAGAACCCTCCAAGTACACTTGCAAATTTCTGCTAGGTCTTGAGGAAGTTTGTTTTGTGGAACATGTAAAGGATGCTCTCCTTGTGCTATGGTACTATACCATAGTAAAAATTAAACTGTGGGACATACCTAGTGTGATTAATATTAATAATTAGTTCATGGGTGCGCTCACATTTTTATTTTATTTTATTTTATTTGAAGGAGCCGTATTGATTGGCTCATCATCAATTTTTTTGGAACATTGGGTGCTCTCCCCCAATAGAAGCACCTCTTTGAACCTCGAGTCTCAAAATAGAAACAAATGTGCTTTCCTACGGCCCACCTTTTCAGTTTATATACATGGGAGTTGAACTTTTGACATCTAGTTCATGCCAACTTGACTGACTGTCCTTTAAATTCTCCCTTGTTTTTAATACTTTTGTGCATTTTTCCAATCTGCAGTGTGTTTTATAAATAAAGTTTTGCAAGGTTATGATTATATGGGATAAAATTGAGTTACAATTGGGAATGTCCTGAGGGAACAACTTGGGAACTTGAGGAACCATATGAGAACATGATGGGAACACATTGAGAACAAGGAAAAAAAAAATCCTCCTCCCCCTCCTTCTGGCCCCAAAGAATAAAACTGTACCCCTCCTGAATTTTGGCCTTGAGTTCGCTTGGGAATTTTTAAGCAGACGGATGAATCACGGAGGAGAGTACAGTCCAAGTAATAATCACAAGAGGCCAAAAATATGTTCCAAATGAAGAAAAGAAGACTTTCAATTCCCTGAAACAATAATGTCAGTTCCCTTTGGCCCACACTTCCTTTCCTGGAGAAATTTCACCCCGAAAAAAGATGTTCAGAAATTTAAAAATGCCAAAAACAAAAAGATGAAGTGATTTTTGTGACATTATTCAATAGCCAGATAAATGCCAAAGAAAATTTGAGAAAATTTGCCAGATTTTTACACATTGTTCAAATAGGTAGCCAAAAATATATATAGAATGATGTTCTATATCTCATTCATTTATAGCCAAACTTGCTAAATCCTCCTATGTATGGTCACCACTTTGGTTGCATCACAAAATTGACCTTGAAAAAACAGCACTCCTGTGGCCGTGCCTTTACCCTTTACAGAGATGCAAACCAGTGTTGGGCAGTTCTTTGAATTTTTAACGAATTGTTGTGGATTCCAAATTTTTTAAGAATTGAAAATCAAAGAACCTCCAGTTCCAGTTTTTTTGAAAATTCTCAAAGCCAAAGAACTTGCCAGTTTTGATTTTTTTAAATTTTGGACCTCCCTGGTTCCTACCTGGATCAATCTCATGGCCAAAGAATAGATTGTTCTGCACCACGGTTCTCTCATCCAAAGAACCTGACCACATGACAGATCTTAAACAGGTTCTTTGATGGTTATGAACAGGTTCTTTGAATTACCAATTTGCCAGTCTTGGTAGTAGGTGTTGACAATTCGTTAGATCCTTTGTGTCATTGATTTTATTGGATGATGTGGTTCACAAGCTCGTCTTCAATGTCAAAATGGCAACCAAACATCCTTTGCATCTCATTTACATTAATCACTTTATCTCCATTGCAATAATGTACTCCCTAACTCAATTCAGAAACAAACTACTGAATAATTAATTAAATTTTAAGTTTTAACTTTGTCACTTGGTTTTTTTATTTTAAATTTTTCAGCACATAATGATTATAAAAAATAATAAACACATCATTGTTATGTTTATGGGATAGTTTAGTGTTTAGATTGTCTCAATCTTAAGTTCTTGAACTTAAATGTCTATAGTTCAAATCCAATAGCCAGAAACCTGCAGATTTTTAATTTTATAAAAATTTCAACACAAGTAATAAATATTTTTTCAAATATTCAACAAAACAAAACAAATTTATGTCGAAACTATTTACAGTAGAACCTCCCAAAATTTATACCTCTCAATATTGATAACCTCTCGAAATTTATAAAAAATCACTAGCACAAGTTGGGCCCAACTAAATTTTTATAAATTTATTTTTTATAAAATTTGGCTGGCCCAGACATTTTCAAATTACATAATGCGATGATATATTAACTAAATTGGTTCAATTTAGCTAATATATTAATTAAATTACCTATTTAAACGGAGCTGAAGTAGTCAAGAATAGACTTTTGCTTGAGGCCTGTCATCCTGATCTTCTTCACAGCTTCCTTCTGCTCCTTCAAGCTCTCACTAAAATCGTGATAGCTCTCCTTTTGCTGCATCCAAAATAAGGTCAGACCCTCCAGATATTCCTAAGCTTGACATGTGCTAATTTTTGGCGGTTCCACATTGTCGTCATTGTCGCTTGCCGCGTCTTCATCTTGTTATGGGTGGAGCTCCTCAATGATGCGATTGGTGATGTCCTCATCATTTGACACCCCCATGTAGTTGTTCTCCTCTGGATAGTTGAGAAGATTGCGAATGTCCATGGGATTCCGTATGGAATCTGAGCCACTTGATGCTGCAACTCCTAGATAAGGGCAGTGGGAAGACCAACTTCCCCTTGTTGTGTGTGAATGATGTCGCTGGTCCGAATTTTGCAATGGCGGAAGCAGTTGGCAATTGTGGCAGGTGAAACATCCTCCACCTAGGCTGGGACTGCTAGGCGGAACGCATCCAGAATGTTGATCTTTTTCGGATTGTCGATGTTGTTCTTGTAGCCATCCAGAAGTAGGTTGTTGAATCGCTTTCTGTAATACGCTTTGAATGTGCGTATGATCCCAGCATCGCAAGGTTGGACTGTCGAGGTCATGTTTGGCGACAGGTAGAAAACGCAGGTGTTGCGAAAGACCACGTTCATCTCCGCAAACTTCTCCAAGGGGATGTGGCCCGGGCAGTTGTCCAACAAAAGGAGGACTTGGCAACCTTGCATCCGACGATCAAAGTCCAACAGCCAAAGTCGAAAAACATTCTGGGTCATCCACGCCTTTGCATTGGCGTGATAACGGGCGCCCAGCGTATCGCGGTTGATACCCTTGAAACAGCATGGATTCAAGTGCTTGCCGATGATCGTCAACGGAATCTTCTCGCTGTTGTCCAAGTTTGCGCAAATGACAAGAATGATGCGCTCCTTGTCAATCTTTTGGCCTTCCAGCTGATGGGTTGCCAACGAGTTATCGGCTTGGAGATGCCAATAGAGGCCAGTTTCATCCATGTTGAACATGTCCTTCTTTGCGTACGCATCAACAATGACGCGGATGTCTAGTAGCACTGCGCCAACTGCTTCCATGTCCAACATGCCACTTTCCCCAAAACGGCGAAATGACTTGATCCCGTGCCGGTCTTTGAACTTCTCCAGCCAGCCTTGTGAAAACGCCATCTCTGGAGCATCAAGATGAAGCTCTTGCAGGAAGTGTTTCGCCTACGCGCGCAACATGTCTCCGTTCAGGTTGACCTTGTCCTGCTGCTCAAGGAACCAACGTTTGAGCGCAAGCTCCATCTGCGGGTACTGCACAACCTGACGAGTACGTAGTGCAAGTCGCGAGGGCAGGACACTGGTGTCCGCCACCATCGCCAGCAACTCATCACTGCGTTTCAAGGTGAGGCTGATGGTGGCTTGTGTGACACATACGCCATGCATAATCCACAACCATTCCTTCAGCTCTCCCTGCGTGAGGGCTGGACGACGACGCTTCTGCTGGCACAAGGCGATGCGCATCCCTTCCGTGAGGTGTCCTGGGGTGCTGTTGTATTTCCCATGGTGTGATAAGAGAGGGAAGTTGAAGGTGTTGAGAGAGTCAGTTGAGAGAGAGTGAGTTGAAGGTTGGAGCTGAAAGGGCAATAATATAGTAATGGGCAAACCATCATTAGTATCAATGATTGAGCCACATCATTGATGCCTCTCCTATAATTAATAACCTCCCAAATTTTATAGCTTGGACCCAGTCCCAACCTTATAAATTTTGAGAGGTTCTATTGTATGTACTACAATACTTTGCCTTGTTTTTTTGTTGCATCAAGAAAATTCTACCAAAGCAAAGTTCAAAACTAACAACAATTAAAATAAAGGAATGTTTCATCATGTTCCCCAAAAAAATGAATTTTTAGTTTTACATCAACACTTGGTCAACATTTCAAAAAAATATAAATATTGGTAATCAATGTTGAATATGACAAAGCATTGATGCTTGTTATATCAACATTGGATGAGCATTCCTCAAAATGTGGGACCACATGAAATTTACAATCTACAATATTCATCAAGTTTTAATTTTGGAAAACATTTCCTTAATAAGCAAGCCAACAAAGCCCACAAAATTAACCATCCAAATCATAAAATGCACATGGACAAAATTTTACCAAATGCACAACAAGGATTTTCAAAAACTCCAAAGGCACCCCACCCCAATTCACCTAGTTACAACTAGCTTCATGTAACTATTCTTGCTACTATAACACACAAAAATTTGATGGAACACAAAAGTTTTCCATCAAAAGTTGCATAAGTTTTCCATTAGAAGCTACAAATTGGTTACATATGACTTCATGTTACTACTACTATTACATCACAAAAGTTTTACATCAAAAGTTGCAATTGAATTACAAACAACTTCATGTTATTGTTGTTAATACAGCAACACAAAACCTTGCAATCCTACAATCTTGTTGTTGTATTTACTGCATGAGTAAGAAGAAAAAGAAGAAATGAACCTTGATAGACTAGTAGGCCAAATACCAAATACTGCCTTCCTTGTATATAAGGATCATTAATCCTTACCTAGACATTTTTGTTGTTATAATGGATTTTTTTTTTAAACATCTCCCAAAATTGTGATTATGATACATTAAATACAAATAGTCCCAAATGACATTGTTTTAAATTAGATCTTGAATGTTCCTCATTAATCATACCTATCCAAAATTTGAACTACAAAACTATCAACCTTTCTACAAGCAAAAGCTCAAGTAAATAATAAATAGATTTTGCCAAATTAATAACTCTTGATATGAAGTGCCTAAGCTCAAAACTCAAATGATTTTGCCACTTTAAAAAATTTATAGACGTTAAAGAAGAAATGAAACACAAAGATATCGACACACAAGCACTTCATCACAATGGCCACAAACACATCATTAACATTGAACATTGCATCAAAGCATGTGTGACATTGATGGGATTGAAAACAAGAGCATACACACATTATCACTCATGTAAATCTTAAACCTCTTCATGTTCATAGATGTTTTCAAATTCCTTTTCCAATTATTTCACTAAGTTTGCTTCAAGTTCAAATGCCTTTAATTTCCATGTTCTTCAAAGTCTTATAACCATATCTTAAATTGTTGGGTCAATTTTTGTTCACAAAAATTAGTCTTTCAAGATTATCAGTTTATAGCTTACATTATCAAAAATTTATAAGTATCCCTACAAGTGAAAATATATTTTTATTTCAATTTGAGACCTAACAATACCTAGAATCTCCTTACACCAAGAACCCCATTATAGGAAAATATGGTGTCTTTTCCACCACTACAAGAGGTAGTTTATGTTTTTTATGTCAATTTGAAATTGCCTAAATTAAAATAACTTTTAATTTGCACATTCCTTTGCAAGTTCACTAGTGCATGATGTCATTTCATAAATGTTTAAAAAATTGTTTGCATATGTTTTTGTTGAACAACTTGGGTATCACATGGAACATCTAAAACACAATGGAGTTGTTCATAATGTTTAAACAACTTTGGACATTATATTTTATAATCATATCCATTTATAACATGAATGCCATCCTCCTTGCCAATGAATGAAAAGATGAAGTGCAAATTTTTGTATCAAGGGTTTAACATTAGACACAACATATTATGAACATTTTTTGGATCAAAGTTTTGCAAAAAAAGGGATCCGATACAAATATCACCTATTTCGTATATTTGCAAAAAGCTTAAGCACCTCAATGTCATACCCACCCATGTCATCATCCAACATGTTACCTAATATAACATGGTTCATTATGTCTCCTTAAAATTTCAAAATCATATGGATATTCAAATTCAATGCATTGTTCAACAACCAATGTTTATGGTATTAGTTAAACACACATGCAAAGACAATGAGAGAAAGGTTATCAACCACAATTTGAGCCACATTCCATGTTAATAGTACTTGCATTCAACCAATAATCTGAGGTTGTGTTTGTCAATTCTAGCATAATAAAATGGTTTTCCAATAAAAGAGTGCATCTTGGATGTGACAACTTTACTTATAAACTTGCACATAGAAAAAAATTAGGTTTTACTTCACATTCAAAACTTTTAAAAAATAACATTAGCTGCTTTGGAAAAGCCAATGAATTAATTGATTCAAGCACTTTCAACTTTGAAATTAAAAGATTAAACAACATGGTGCAAAGGACAAAACACAAAGTGCATAAGTTGCTGCCCTAAATACTTCCACCAAAACCTTGGGAAAACCCATTTATGCACAACTACAAACACTTGTACCCGAAGTTGGTCTCCAATTGTTATTATGATTTCATTTAATTATATGTAACAATGAGTAGCAATGGCAATGATTTATGTAGCAATGACCAACAATAATACCTCATGTTTTCATACTTCAAAATTCATGATTAGAGCCAGGACACTTTTGAATTGCACATAAGACGAATTATAACTAATCTCTTGATATGAAAAGTTCAAATTTCTTGTAGACCTATGTCCATCCTCATTGTGTTTTTCTTGACACATTATGCACAATGGTGGCATTTTTCAATGTTACTCAACTTGAATGTAATAGACACAATTAATAATTTATTTAGATAAACTCCTAATAATCAACCTAACATTTGAATACTTGTCTCCAAGACAATGAAATAAAAAAGTAATCCAATTATTTCATTTAGTATGTAACTAACACATATGGGAGAAGGTGAGAAACAACTTTCCACCATCTTTTGATGGGCTTCAACCTTAACCCCATGTGGCAAAATGGTTCACCATGGGAAGGCAAATTATTATTAGACTCTTATGGGGCAATCTATATTTGCACCCATTTTCATAAAATGGGGAAGCATATAAACCACAACCAAACCAATCATCTCAAAGAAGGAATTTTCTTAGGCATGTTGGTCATTGTTGGTATGTGAAAAAAGGCAATTGAAACAAATCTCTATCCAAATTACATTGTTAATTCATAAAAAAACTAACACTTCAAATTAAATAACAAAATGACAATTATAAATCTCATGCATCTTCACATGACACTCCCACCTAAGTTAAGAATCTAATAATTGATACACACAAAAGACAAAATTGGATGTAGATATCAAAACTTACAATCAAACTATTGATTGTTCATTTTTAAACAATTTAATATGAGCTCCAACCAAAAACTTATTTGTGTATTTTTTTTATTAAAGTTTTTGTGAACATCCTACACCAACCAAAATGCGTAAAAACAAAAAAAAAATTATAAACAAGAAGGTCTAATGTCTATTTCTACATGAGTAGTTCAAATACTTGGTGGTCCAATATGTACCAAGTTCAAAACTTAGCAAACAACGACCTTCAAATTATATTCAAAAGCTTGCATAAATTTTAATATTTCATTGATACTCAAATGACAAATGTAAAAAAGTAACTCAAAATTCTATTAAAAGAGTTGCTTACATTTTGGCTTTTCATTAAACATGAAGTGGCACTAGTGAAACATATTAAACCTAAACAAGTTGCCCATTCTAAAACCTAAAAAAAATTGTATTTGGAGTGAAATTAACAAAGGATGCCATCCAATTAATATCCATCGCACTTGAAATCTAATAAAAAAAAAGGACCAAAAAATTTACAAAATCACAAATATTTCCTACTAGAACAAAAAGCCTACAATTCTCAAAACACAAAAAAATGCGAAAATCATGTCAACAAATTCATTCATGAAAATTGATAGAATTTGACCTTGCTTTCATATGAATGCTTAGTTTCTAGGGTGGCAAAAGAACATCAATAAACATTCTCATCCACTCTTGATGTCTTTTCTTGGATTTTTTTACCATGTTATGAACTTTTGAAAATCCACTTGGGCAAATTTGATGGCAATGACATGCATCCCTACACAACCTTTGTCATTATTTGTACCATATTGACACACCTTTGACATGGCATGCCTAAAATGTATGCATTGAAAAGGCTCCTTTAAGATGAATCTTTCACAATTCATAACAACCTTCAAACCCATCATTGTTGCTCCCAAGTTTACACCTTCATTTTTTATGTAGGAAAACATTTATTTCTTCAATCCAAATTTGTCAAGCAATGCTTGAAACTTTAGTACCTTGGCTTGGTCACTTGTTTCAATTGCTTCAAACAACCCTTATTGTAATTGTTTAGGCTACCAATTTGTAGAAATAAAACAAACAAGAAGTGCAAAGATGTCATGGGCACCCATTGATGTAAAAAAATCAAAAGTTGTCATTGCTAACAAACATTTTTCGAAGGCAAATGAGACATAAATATTTTGTCTTTTTCGCCAACTTGAATAAAACCTCTTTTGTGAAGATCTTCCTTGCAAGGAAAACCACTCATGGACACAACCACAATGCCAATGTTGTAACCAAGCATTTTCAAATGTTTGGAATGGTAAACAAGATTTGGTGATGAAAAGCTTGATATTGTTCATCATCTTTCTTAAATGGACCCATGGAACCATAAAAGTTAGATATGGAGTTACATCCAATTATAGACCTATTTGTAGCAAGTCATCAGACATCCAATGGGCAAGTTTCTATGTTGTTCATTTCTTCAACAAACTTATGAACAAAATTAAAGAACCTTTATGTGTTTTTTTTTACTATAATGCCATTAATTTCAAAGTAGGTGATAAGCCCCTTTTGAGACCTTGTTCATCAACAAGGATTGTAGTATTGGCTTGTTTGTTGTAACAAACAATGCAATGCATTAATTAAACATTGATCAAATCAACAAGTGTACCATCATTTATGTATTAAAAAATCCATGCGATAAAAGTGGGGCTCCAAGGTTTCCAAACTTAGCTTGTGCATGTAGAATTTTTAGAATTTCTATTGTGGTAGACACATTGAGCTCCTCAACTCCACTTCCATGTGACAATGACAATAGTGTTTCATGTGCATTAAAAATTTAGTCACAATTCTCACCTTTGTGTACACCAAAAAGCTCACATTCACCATTTTCACCACACATTCTCAAACATATTTGAGGGCCTAATAAATAAATTGATGGTTTTTCTCTCTAGACCATCTCGAGCACATTTTCAAGCCCTACAAGCATGTTATCAAACAACCTTGGGATTGGGCATCTTGCAAGCTCGTCAAAGTTCATTTTGATAAAATTTGATCTATGGCCCTTTGTCCTCACAATGTGAAATGCAACTTTTGCAACCAACAACTTCTATGTGTAACAAACAAATCATAGAACATGCACTAGAAAGGCAACATGGTTCTTCTTTACATGTCGAGGTCCTCTGAACCCATCACCTCTTGATTCTTTGATTATCTAGTACCAATTGGTTCAATCTACATATAGATACAAAATTGACAAATTATGATCCTTGTTTCTAAAAATCACCCAACATTGGTGCAAATTGCAAACCAATGTTGTACCAATATATAGGGTCCAACTTGAATATGAAGTATTAGTATGAATATTTATATTAAAAACCTACCAATTGGGTATGACTTGAGGAAATACCAACTTTATACCATGGGGGGGAGCTTTGTATTTGTTATTCCCAATGTGTTTCCATCAAGTTCCCAAAGGGGTTCCCCAAGATGTTCCCAATAACACCTCAAATTTATCCCATATTGTTTGACCACAACTCAACTTCCATGTATATAAAACATTTCCAAAGGAAATCATATTTATATTTTTGTTTAAAGTGGGGTCGGGGGGGAGTGCCCAATGTTCCAAAAAATTTGGTGATGGGCCAATCAATGTGGCACCTTCCACCTATTAAAAAAAAAACTATGGGTGCATAAACCTAACTAGTTTTTCCTTCTTTTTAAAACTATTAGTAGATGGTTATAAGTACATTTTTATCACATGTATAATAATGCATTCACCACATTGAAGCAATTCAAGCCATGTACAAGAAAATTCAAACAATTTTTTAAAACTACTAACAATTGGTTAAAAGTACCTTCTAATCACATGTATAATATCACATTCACCACATTGAAGCAATTCAAGCCATGTACAAGAAAATTCAAACAATCTTTGAACACATTATTTATCAAATGTAGGACACAAAATTAATGTATCTCAACAAGGAAAAATAGGTTCAAGTTGATAATCATCACCCATTTGCTCATGCTCAAAAGCCCTTTCAAACTCTTCTTCTAATTCTTTACCAATTATGCTTCAAGTTTTGTCAGATCTGTCATTTTTTTTAAGCATTATAACCTGACCAAAAATCATTATGCCAATTTTTGTGAACAACAATTAAACATTCAAAATTGTCAAATTGCAATCCACATCAACACAAATTAGTCAATTTATACCATAAAAGGAGAGACACACACTTCATTTTCATGTGATGTGGTAATTCCCAAAACTTCTCACACAAACGAATAAACAATTTAGAGAATGTAAATTATGAAAAAATTGGGGGTTTTGCAAATAGGCTTGCAACTAGATTTTAAAGATACAATTGTCATTTGCAACTTAGGGTATTTCTAAAAAATTAGTGCTATTAGTTGAGTTGCAACACTTGCACATCAAAACTATATATGTAAACATGTATTATGAAAAATGTTTTGCAACTAGTTATCCACGTCATTTTCACATCAAAATGCTTATACACAAAAACAATTATTGCATGACTTCCATTCATCCATTGACAAAAAAAATTTGTTCAAGTCCTTTATAATAAATTTACATCTACTTTACAACTTTTTTTCCCCATCAAAATTTTGCACAAATGCCTATGGACAAATGTCGTGTTTGTGTGACTTTTCATTCATATGTCAACAAATGAAATTTATTGATGTTCATTGCAATTAACTTACAATTAATGCATTAACAATTTATTGTTTTGCAACTATTAAATTTTGCCAATGGCATTATGTTACAACTTGAATTCAATTAGTGCAATTTTCAAATGCAACAAATCAAATTGTTGATGAAATTATTTTATAGTGTCCATTTATGGATGATATTATTTTGTGCCTATTGGAACTAGAAATAATAATTTTGCATTATGAACCCATTGCATAATTCATTAATAAATAATGACAAACATCTTACTCCGATAATATAAGTGTGCATATTAATATTCAATGTTGAAAAATATAATACTTGTATGAACATTTTTGGCGATCCATGGTCCTTTCCAATGGTATGTACTTTATTTATATTTTGTGCTAAGTAAAACAATGTCAAAACTATTGTTATCAAATATCTATTGTTAGATATAATGTTCAAACGTTCACCTTGTCTCTATTCAAAAGTTGAGCTATATTTTAATAGTTGCCAAATGTAGAATGATGTTTGCACATTTGCAATGTAAACATAGTTTCATTGTAATGTGAAAAATAGTTTGATGTTCATATTTTAAGTTTAAGTAAGAGTATGCTACAACTATGATGCAACAAACAAGCAATGTACATATAATCTACAATTATAATGCAACTAACAAATAACATACATATAGTTTACAACCATAATGCAATTAATAAACAACACACATCTATTGTCATCATTAACTTATCATTGAAATGCGGTATAAACAACACATGTCATAATCATATAATGATTAAACTACAACTTTACATTTACAAACAGTTGTTTAAATCCAAAGTAAGCTCTCATAAGCAAAATGAAGTAAATTGGTTTTGAATTTTCTCACATGTAGATGTAAACTTACCTTCATTTTCATTGTTTTAACAAAAATGTTTATTGAATTTGGGTGCCATGGGGCCTACACCATCAAAGTTCATAGTCAATAATTCATTTCAATTGTATAAAAATTAACAACTTAACAACATAATATTGTTATTCATAAAAATAATGAATGATATTGCAAATGCATATTTTTCCTCATTACACTCCAAAATTAAAAGCTTTTATAATTTCACAAAATCATCAAGAATAAATTTTTTATGGTTTCAATCAATATACAAACAAACAACATTTTGTTCAAACAAATAAATGAACAATAAAAAATCAAATGTCTTCATTCCATGATATAAAATGAAAATTCTATTTTAAAAATGATATTTCATTTTTTGAATTAAAGTCAAAAATGTAAAAAAATGTTATACATAACATTTTTTTAGTTGCATCACAAAAAACCATATCCTTGTTCATCATTTATATATTTTTTGACATTAGGCATAAGTGCATAATAATTGTACATGTAAGTCCCAAGATTATTAAGATCTATGTAACCATGTGTCACATGCCCTTGCATGTCCTACACAAATTTCAAATTTCAAATTTATGTGAGTAGTTGAAATTTGATTGTACATCAATTGTAAAGGACATTTAGTTGCATGGTAGACATTTGATTTTGGCAATAAAATTTTCATAATTTAGGCTTTAAAAGAGATGAGGTTTATTGTGAAGAATTGACAATATAATGATATTGGTAATATAATGTATACATTGTTTCAATCTTGCTTTAAGATTACATTTTCAATTAAATATATAGTTTGCAAATGATATGATGTTTATTCTTGGCTATAATAGAGGTGATAAATAATCATACCATAGTTGAATTACAATCTAATAATAGTGGAACAATAGTCTTTACATACTGAAAACCTAATCACATACATAATTGTATCACCAAAAACAACAAAGTTGATAATTAATTACAAAAAAATTGGATATGCCAACTAGTTGTTGCCATGATGACAACTAACAATTGCCACAATGACAATGCATAGATGTGGCATGACTTTACATGTTAAAATCATACGTTGATTATAGGGTAGGTGTCTCCAATGACTTTTGTGTAACTCACTCACAAAATCAAAATACATTGATGATGATTACAAATACAAGGAATATTCAAATTATATAAGAGTTTATTTTGCAACTAATATGTAATTATCATAAAACTCATGAATTTGTGATTCGATGTTTTATTTTTTAATGTTTTATATTTGCACAAAATAAATGTAACATAGTTGGACATTAATTGCACTAAACATTTAGTTGTAGGGCAATGAAGTTTTTGTGGACATAATTTCTCATAGTGATAACTTTGTGTTTCCTCCACCATTATTGAAGACACCTAATGTCTTTTGCATCAACAAGGAATCTTTTTAATTGCAACAACTTTCAACTAACATACTCCTTTGTTGGCTCATTGCTAGAACTTGCCATCTTAAATATGTTTATGCCACACCTTGCATCTATATCCATGATAACAAATTGATTTCCAAAAACCATGAACAAAACCATGACAAAGGCAAGCCTACTTATAAAGTCCAAATCATGTAGCATGAAAATAAAAAACAAGACACAAGATGTGCAAAACATGAGTTCAAACAAAACATTATTCCCATAAGTATGAAAACATGAACATGAAAGGAACATAAAAAGGTTGTGGTGCAAGATCATATCTAAAACTAATGTTGAATAAACTAAAGTAACATCAAGGGAACTACTTTTATTTGTACATTGTTAAGGACCCAACTCAAGGAATAATATTTCAAAACATTTCAAGGATTCCTTCATTGGTAGTGATGTTGGAAGTGAAGTTGGCAATGATGCTAACACTAATGTTAAACATGATGTTGACTATTATGTTAGGGATGTCATCCATAACATCATAACACTTGATCAACATTGGGATGAATAATCTTGAATCATAATCTGGCACAAATTCAATCCCCTTTTGAAAACTAATGAAAAAGACAAGGTGAAGGTTTTTGTATCATGGATCTAGCAAAAGTCAAAACATGTATAAATTTTTTTGGGTTCAAACATTTGTAAAAATGACAAAAGAGGAACAAAACACCAATCATTTTTAAAAATATATTCACATCCAATTTTACCAATTAATCATCATTCCCATTAGTCACATGTCATCATTTAATATGTTATATAGTACAACCCAAGTGGCAATGTCTATTCAAAACTTCAAAACCATTGTAATTGGTACATGAAAAAATCACTCAATATCCAATGTTTACATGCTTAGTTTAATACACATAAAAATAAAATAAGAAAAATGTTTTCTACACCCATTTGCATAGTTCCTACCATGTTAATGGTGAAGGAACATGACAAATAACATGAGGCCTTGTCTAACGACTACAACATAAAACAATTGCCTTTCAATAAAATAATGCATCTTGAAACATCACAACTTTATTGACAAACCTGCAACAACCAAATTTTCAACAACAAAGATGAATTAGGGCTTAAATTGGAATTTCCAAATTACAAAAAAAGAACTTGATTCCCATGTTGGTAAGCAACCTAGCTCTACAAAAACCATCTCTTGTAGATAAATTAAACATCTAAAGCCTAATAAAAGAAATGAAAGGCATATTTAAGAAATAAGAAAAAACCTAAGATGAAACGTTGAATGATTCAACTAGAATTGGAATTTTTGACATTACAATTTTAAATCATTGTCCATAAATCTAGAACACATTGCACATTGAAACATTGACACTCAATATGTTATGCTTATTTGAAAAGTTTGAAGGACATTTTGTCAAAAATTATTTATTTCAAAAACCACTAGGAGTTTGCATGATGCATTATACATGTGTGGCATGTAACTTGACTAGGGATAATTCTATTGTCTATAGAGATGGGTCTACAAAGATATGTTGCTTTATGGTTGTAGAAACAAGTACTAACAAGATTCTTGGGGTCAAGAAATATGGTTTCAATGACTTTAGTGAAAGATACAACCTATAACCCATCAATACAATAATAACAATCAAAGCCAAACAATACAAAGAAAAAAATCCTTACTTGGCATTGATTGCAATGATGACAAATGACATGAAAGAGAAAATGAATTTGAAATTTCAAACCTTGATATAAGAAAAGAACATATGCTTCTTGGAACACAAGTGGTCAAATTGATTATCAAGATTGATGATGTTATCATGCTTATGTTGTAAATTAACCATTTTTCTACTTTTAAAACCACTAAATTGATCAAAGTTGTTTGGAAACTATGTTTCATTAAATATCCAACAAATATCATAACCATGTGCATTAACCAATGTTGTTTAGAATGATGCAAGTGCAAAGGATGCTATACACAATGTTGAAGACTAGGTCGAACAAAATTTATTTGTTTCAAGTTGCAACTTTCTAGAACCATTTTCTAAATTTTGTGAAATTTCCCAAAATTTGAGATTACAAGTTCATTGAGAATCAAGGACCAAAAAACAAAGAACATGTCACACAAAAAAAATACTAGAAATAATCACCAATAGAGAGGTGGGGGAAAATTCCTAAAGCATAAAGTTTAATCACAACTCACATAAAATTTGATTGGAAAAAAATGACCCAACAAGAGTGCAACATAAACTTGGTTTTAATGGAAGTTGACAATTTTTGTGTTCACAAATCTACATTGATACATGCTTTGGCATGTATCCTTGGCCCTTGGCCCACTCTTGATGCCTTTTCTTGGATTTTTTGGGCCAAAAGATGCACTTTTGGAAATTGCTTTGGGCAAACTTGATCAACATTTCATGCAAATTAAAAAACACTTGTAATTCATATGTTGTTCCACATAGCATGCCTTTGACATGGCATGCTCAAAACATGTGCCTTGGAATGGCTTCTCTAGCCCCAAACTTTCATAATTAACCACTAATTTTTAACATAGTTGTCATTGTTCCCAAAATAAAGCCTTCATCCTTTCAATGCCATGGCCTACCTAATTGTTTCATCAACCTTGAACAACCCAATTGTGAAGTGTTTGGGCTACCAATTTACATTCAAAAAATTGACCACAATGCAAACACATCATAGGCATCCATTGACATCCACAAATCAATGGGTTTCCTCATGGCAATGATATCATTAACCTTGAAATACATAATCAACCCCTTTCAAAACTTATTTTTTGAGCAAACATTCAAGGACCTTCACTACCACATTGTAGCACACAATGCAGTGCATGACCTTAGCATCAATAAGGTCTATAGGTGCACCATTGTTCACGCAAAAACACCTAGGTGAAGGAAGTGTGGTTTTAGGGATTTCAAAACTTAATTTGCATATGTAGGTTTTTGACAAGGTCAATTGTAACAAGCAAATGATTATTTTCAATTTTGCTTTAAAATGTCACAATTTCACCAATGCCACAAGCACCTTTAGTTTTTCATCGTGTGCACCATTGGCATTTGATGAATTTGGTGCACTTGCTAATGCATTAACAATTCCATTATTTCCAATAGCTATAAGCAATGTAGTAAACAATTCATCAAGGTATTTTCCATTGTTGAAATCCATGTATATTTTTGAACACCATAAACTTACATTGTGTTCTTGTGACCTAAACTTGCAAGTTCCATTTATTCAACAATTCTAGTTTATGAATAGTTATAAATGACAACAAAACAAAAAAATCAAAGACAACTTACAATTTGTGGTACACATTGCAAATCAACAATTTTATAGGTGACAAGGAACAAAAGCTCTTTGAACTTTCACCTTTTCTAGAAACACACAATGCAAAACATATTTTAAACTTTAAGCCAATGTTGGTCATCACAAATTCACATAGAAACCAAAAACACAAAGGTTTAGGATTTAAAATTCATACTAGGGTAGATAGGTTGATGAACAAACATTAAGAATTCAAGTGAGGTCAAATCCTCAGACATTTTTTTTTTGCTTCTAAAACTAAAATAACATTTGTAACCTTCCACCTAACATTTGCAACATCACAAAAATTGTTCAATTTGATAAAAAAATGGGGAATATATGGGGTGTTTGGTGTAAGGGGGTTCAATGTTTGGTGATGAGTGCATTAAAACAAATTAGGATTTCGAGCTTAAAATCTTCGATCATTGCATCTTTAGTGGAGGTAGGCCTAAGGGCTCAAAACGCAATTTGAAATTTCAAAGTGCCATGTGGCATCATTTCAAACACTTTCAAAGTAAAGATTTTTTTTCTTGTTGCCTTTTTTCCATGGCACTAAAATTATTCTGTCATAATTATATGGAAAATTCTTAATTACATTGGCATCAAAAATATTAATACCTTTCATTATATTGGGAGCTAGACCTACCTCCACTCCAAGTCCCAAAAGGGATCAACTAGTTGTTTCATGAATACAAAAAAGTTTTTATGAAGCCTTGGTTATTTCAGCCATCAATTTTTAAATCATTCAAAATGGAATAAAAATGAGAAAGATATGGGGTTCAAACTAAAGAGGGGTCCACAACTATTTTTTCAAAATTTTTGAAGCAAACTATCACTCATCACAATCTTGTGTTTTCTATAATTTTCCTTTATTTATAATGCTTGTAGAAAATTTGTAGCCCTCCAATTTGCATGGTCAACGACACAATTTTTTCTCAATTTGGTTAAGGAATGAAGAAAGTATTGAAAAATGTTTGATGATAGATACATGTTCAATGATGGGCAATTCTACCCTAGCCTCCAAAACAATTATTTCATTGCAAACTTTCAATGTTCCTCATGCAAAGCTTCAATGATGATAAAAAAAAAGTTCTTTGCCATCATCACCATTGTTACTCACAATCAAACCGCATTGAAAGAATTGGCCACAAAGACTTACACACCAAACCTTTTTTCAAAAAAATGTGAACGATTTTCTAATTGACAAGTCTCTCTTCTTCCACAATTCTCTTGACAACTCACCTCCAATAGTTCCTTCCTTCTCTTGGGCAATTTTTTTCAATGTTCACATCGGACAATTAAATGAACATATACCCAAATATATAATTGATGAGCTCTTCTCATGTTCATGATAACTATCCCACATTAGTTAGAACCTACTAATAACAAACCACTTAAACAAATCTATCTATATATATGATCAATCAAAAGCAAATATCAGATTGTGTTATGACTTTAGCTAGTCTCAACGTAATGAGCAAAAATGCTAAGCCACAACCATTTTAGTGAGCCTTATTTCATCCAAGCATGTTGTGCACTGTGTTAGTGGGGATGCTCTCACACCATATTTGTAGCATTGAATAAGAGACTTTTTAACAAACAATATGTTGTGTATTTGTTGGAGATCTCTGATTTCAGAGGGTTTGCGGGGGGTGGGGGCGGGGGGACCCATCATAGTACTGGGTTGTCACATGGGTTATCACATGGACATAATGGGCCAAAGGCTAATTGTTCGTATAAAGGCCCCCAAAATTTAGGAGGGTCTCACTAAAATAGTGGGTATGTGGCCATTTAAAAAATGGAGATGGACGCTTTTGTACCGGTCTTTTTTGAGTGAAGATGTTGGTTTAAAGGTAAAATTTGTAGGGAACTTCTGTGGGCCATCTAAGGCCCTTGGATACCCCCTCTTCCCCTTGTCCCAGGCTGATCATTTTAGGAATCACTCCTCTCCTCCCTCCTCAGGCCTTTCCCTACATATCTCCTCCTCAGTAACTAACTGACCTGGGTTTCAAGGCTGATATCAGGCCAGATTTGTCCTTTTCAGAGCAAATCTTGTGAGTCTCCCCAAAGGAGCTGTGAGGGACCCAATCTGTCTTTGGCACCAAAACAAAGCTATTATGGACAAGCATGCACATTCAACAGAGTAAGTTAGTACCCCAAAAGAAAAAGCCCTTCCATGATTTACAACCTCCAAGTTGAACCAGTGATTTTATTTTACTTTATTTTTCAATTTTGTGACGTAGGTGAAGTCATGATCATCCATATGATGGTTTATAGTCAGATTGGCTATAAAAAAAATGAAAGTAAAAAATTTAAGCATCCCTATAACCTAGGTAGCTAGTAGCATCATCTAATTCTAAGACCATTACAAGAATAAAAGGAAAAAAAAAAAGCCACATTGGGAATCACAACTCAACAAGAAACAAAACTCCTTAGGCTTTTTGGGAGTCTTGTTAATCAAATTGAGCATTCAACTCTGCTCAATCTTAATATAATCCCAGCCATACCTTGCCAAATCAAATATCTAACCTAATGGTCTCCAAGCTTCTTATGTTCAAAGACTTTATTGTTATGATCCATCCAGATAGTCTAAAGCACAAAAACCCCTCAAGCATCACCCTACATTTATAAACTGTTTCATTATCTTAGGATGGTCCTCATCACCAAAGAGGTATTCACCTGCAAGCAATCCCATCCAAGGACCGAAAGATAATGGATTGCATCTAAATCTACTCATGATGGTTAGAGCCCGAAACCATGCATGTCTTGCTTGATTACATTCAAAAAATATGTGAGGAAAAGTTTTTTCTACACATAAGTCATTGCAATGACATGCTATATCAATGAGTTGGTTAGCCTTATCCCTCCATGTGCTAATAACAATGGCCTTGTGATATGAGGACCATATGAACCCACTTTCTTTTTGAGACTGTCGCAATGTTCAAACTTCTTTTTCATAATGTAAAAGTGTTCTCCAAAAAACATCCTACCACTTGTTTGTGATAGGTTTTGACATTAATAGGAAGCCCATGGAATTGGGTAGCTCAAATGAATGGCTTCCTATTGTGAAAAAGAGGGATATCTAGTGGAATTGTTAAATTCCTAGTCTCCTTGGTGTATTGTGAAGAGAACCTAACAAATGCCTAGAAGACAATTTAAATCACCTCGTTCATCAAACAACCCAACCCATTTTTCAACTCTGCACCTATGATCTCCTTGTCTGAAAATTACACTCCATTTGTCTTCCAATTAACGCCAACTTATATATGTTCCATCAAGCCACAATACATTTCAAAGTATTGCTCTTGAACAAACCCCTTTGATGACTTTGACAATTTGGATTGGTTGATTATGCCTTCCAAAAATTATGGTTTGAAGGTCTAAGTTAATCACCTTAGCAAGCCTCCCTAGATGGTTTCCAACTGCAAAAAGTGAGATATTTGGTGGAATTGTTAAGTTCCTAGTCTTCCTAATGTACTGTTGGTGCAAACCTCAACAAATGCATAAAAGACAAAAGATGTTTTTCACCTGGTTCATCAAACAACCCAACCCATTTTCCGATTTGGCACACATATTCTCCTGGTCTCAAAATTGTTCCCCATTTGGCTTCCACAGTTGCCACCATCTTGGAATAATTCACAAATTGTGGAGGTTTTGATTAGTTTTAAACCAAGCTAACTGCTTGGTACCTTGCAAAGCAGGGCCACAGGGAACCAGCACCCACCAGTGCATTATCCACTGAATGCACATTATTACTCAGTTGTGGATGAACCTCAACTGAGTTGATATTTGATTTAACCAATTCTGTAAGAAATAGGTCTCATATACAGGTAGATAGGTAAGAAAATAGGTATTTACTAGGTAGGTAGATGGTTCATACCTACTTCGGTAAGGGCTGTTTTTAGTACCTACCTACTAACAATCCACTTGTGGTAGGTAGGTTGTAAAAAAATGCACTGAGCTAACCACCATGGTTAGCAAGGCAACTGAAACCCAACGGAAAACTGTTTCCTGACCACTTACCATCCATCCACATTTTCTTACTTTCATATTTTGTTTTTAGCCAGATTTGGCTAAATCCTCTTATGGGTGATTGTTGCTTCAGTTCTGTACGTCACAAAATGGGTGGGGGGATCAAATATTCGATCCAAGCACATCATTACGAAAACATGGAATTGGGTAGCTCAGATGTTTAGAATAGTACATCTTCTTATGCCACAATTGTAGCCATCGATTACTAGGTAGTGTTCTCAATGAACACTGGTGGGTTCTCATTGAGAATCAAAGCCAATGTAGTAGAACTAGTTCTCAAGTTCAAGTACTTATCTGCCTTGAGCCTGTTTGAGGTGGTTGAAGAAGGTACAAACATATATATGCATTTGATGGCCTCCCCACCCATGTACTACTCTATGTACTATGTACCCTGGAGATTTTGATCAAATTCATTAAGTGTTGGTCTGAAGCAGGCAAGTGTCTAGACTCTAAACTATCTAAGGTTAGTCATATCTACTACAACTACTTTTGTTGAATTTCTTTTGGAATATTTTGGATTCAGTTCCTTTCTTCATGTCCTTCTTTGTTGTTGTCTCACTTGTAATAAAAGTCTGCAAGGTTTTTTTGTTTGTCATCCTTTGCAAACCTTCAAGATGAAGCACTGAAACTGAAAGTATTGATCAATTTCAGTTTTTGGCAGGGGCAAAAAGCACAGCAACTATTGTGAAACACTTAAATTTACTCATGGGCAAACTCTTTTCTTTTTATTTCTCGTAGCCAAATTCATGAAGTTAACAACTATGTCCATTCAACCAGATGATTTACATCATTTTTTCATGGCTTACATGGAAATTTAACTCGCAGTTGATGAAGAACCAATAAGCATGTTATCCAGCCACCATGAACAATGAAGTGTAGGGTAAATCCCTCACCTGCAGGCTTTACCAGAATCAGGCTCACACTCGAGCTTGTGCAGGCCCAATTATGATAAAGCCCAAGGCTGAGGGCTTTACTGAGCTAAAGACCTGTTCCAATTTTATTTTATATTTAACATGTGAAAAAAACAGCAAATAAATATATATATCACAAACTTGTCCTCTCTATGTATTTATGTATTTATAATATTTTAATAATGAATGTGTTCAAAATTAAATGTTAATTAAGTGTTAGTAAATTATTAACATAATGTTGTCATGACATTAAAGTTATCCGTAAAGTCAGGCAAAGACGGCACCGGAACCTTGTTTGGTCACATGGGGACGAGATTTCGAAAAACAGGGGTAAAAAAAAAGTACACTGGGTTTCAATGGGGCATGAAACTGAGTTTGCCCTGTCCTTTCTTTTCCTGAACGCTTTCAACCAATCACTATTGCTGCTATGTGTACTGTAGCTATAAATGTTCTCGGGCCTGATGCATTTAATCCTGAGTCTCAGTATTTCATACCCATATTTAATAAAATTTCATGATTTTGCGGACAACAGTGGCTGAAAGGAAGGGATGAAGCATCAAATGAAAGGTTGCAACTCAGGCCCAATAGGGCATGATTTTATGGATAACTCTATTGTAATATGATGTTTTGGATCATCACAATGTGTTACGATGTAATCACAACATCATACCAACGATTATTTCAACATTTAATTCACTTAATTTTGAACACATTGTTAAAATATTGCAAAAGCACTAAACCTTGTGAAGACAAGTTTGTGATGATCATGGTGTTTCAAAAAATTAAATGCCTGCTCTTGTGGGTACTCTGTCTTTTGCAAAGGCCCTCCAAACAGCGGAGGACAAAATTCCTGGGGTGAGGTGCCTCCTGATTACACCAAAAAGAAAAGATCGAGGCAGGTCTTTACTCTTTACATCAGGAGAATGTAACAAACACCAACAGTTAACTACCAGAAACTTTTGTTTTGGGGGAACGAAGACAGAAAAATCCCTTACATTAAGTAGTTAGCTTTGGAATGCAAAGAGTGGGGGGAACATTTAGAGAACAATAGTAATAAGACTCTGCAGCACAAAAAATATCAGCATCTATCTCCTTGCCATTGGGCATCCAGTACCTGCTTAAGTAGTAGGTACATGGTAGGTCATAGTGTCCGAACAAATATTAATGGTGTCCATTTATAGGAGGCCCGAGTAAGGGGACCACACACCCAGATTGGTGGCTAAGAGGTTAAATCAGCAAAGGGTCCTTATTGCAGGCAGTACAAAAGTAGTGTCTTCTTTTTTTTTCCTCAGCTGACCAATGTGCCTCTGCAGGTACCCAGACAAACTTAGGGCCCGTGAAATGCACATCTTGGGCTCAAAACATGTATAACAAGGGACCAATATGTGTCTAGAGCTTGTGTTGAATGTATACATATCTGTGTGTCTTGGCATTGTTGGCCTTTTTGAAAAATGATATGGATCAGGCTAAGGGCAGATAAGGAAAACAGAAGCAGGCAGTACTTTTGTCCAGGCAGCCTGCAATAAGGACCCTTTGCTGACTTAGTGACTTCCAATTGGTGGTGGAGCAGAAGTCATGATCCATATGGGATTACAAATTCTAACTCTAAGGCAACTTTAGGTTTATTCTTACATTCAGATCTCTCAGACCTGGCACGATACATCCACAATCAACTAATAAATTGTCCACATTCAACTATACATGTTATCAGTTCGCCAACAGTTACATCCAAATATCAGGTTGATGTGATGACACAATTCTGTTACGTGTCTGTTCAAAATGAAGCAGTTATAGGACAAGGGTAAAAAAGACGTTCAGAGCATCTCCACCTAGAGCAGAAAATTGACATTCCACACTATTTTGGATGAAGTATAGCAATCAAATAGTGTGAAACTCAGTTTGGGCCTGCAATGGCACCTTCACTGGTGATGAGTATGTGACCCTGCAAAAGAAAATGACAAGAAAAGTCAAAACATGCCGGTTTGGTTCAGCACATGGTTTTGGCCCTGTATTTTTGGACAAGATGCTAAGGCTGATAAAAAGGCATGGCTGGAACAGGCACTGCAAATGTCAAAACCTGCTCTTGTTGATTGGCTAGATAGTTTGACCGGACCAGGTGGGTGCTATTTGTAGTCTCACACCTGTTTGCAGTTCCAGATTTAGTTTTATGGGTATGGTCAGAATAAAGTAAATACCTAAACTTTGAAGTGAGAAATATTTTTGCAAGGTTACATACTGAGCACCACTCAAGATGCATAAAGATGCCCAGGATACAAATGCCCTCCAAGAGAGCAACTTTAAAAGGAAGCTACAGTTTGTTTTTGTGCCCAACCATAATGATTGATCCAGGTGACATTTTATATTGTCCACATTTTCATGATTATGGGTGGGCATGAGGACATAATTAACACTCTATCCTGGCTTTGGTAAACACTGGTAGAGGCTCAAAGATTCTGTGTAGGTAGAGATTCTCTAACTCATACAGCAATTATATGAATCATTCCATCCTCCGGCTTATGTGAGAAGCAAATAACTTTGATAGTCTGTGCCTGTGTAACTAGACACCGGAAATGTGACAAGGGGAATGGGCAAGGTTTGTAAGGCCCTTCAAATTGAAGTACAAGGGACCAAAAGGAAGAACAAAGACTCCAGCCAAAACATCTACTTACCATGAGGGAGTTGAGTTGAGATGGTATGCTAATTTTGAAGCTTTGTCTAGCCTGCAAGAGTATGTCACACTACACATGATTATATAGCGAGGAATGATGTAAAGCCTGCCAAGCTTTATTGCTATAACACACTACAACAAGGAGGCAATGAGAGCAAAAACGGAAGGCCGTGATACGCGCAATCAAAACTATGCCCTGCCATATGCAAAAGGTCTAGTTCTGCTACCAAGATTGGTAACACAAGTAATCAACTACTAACAACGAGTAGCAGATCAGAAGTGAAACTGGGAGCAAGTTCCACAATGGGTGGAATGTGAGATGTGATTAACCTTTTTTGACTCATAATTAGTGACGCTTGTGTCATTTGAAAGACCATGGAGATTTGTTGTCTAAAGAGATCACTGAAAGTGATCGTGATTGAAGAGGAGACCTTCAATCCTTTGGCATTCCAAGCTCTAGTCACAAAGCATGAAGCAAAATCATTGGCTTATTTGAGCAATCTATTGAGATCTTTATTGCTAATGTGAGGAATCAATTATCTTTGCACGTGTTACTATTTAAGCTACAAAATTATGGGTGGAATTTGAGTAAGTAGGAGGTTATAAAATAAACAAAAAGTGGTGCATTTGTAATAATGATAGTTGCAAAGGTCCAAATGTCATTGGAAAGGACGATGTTGAGATGTTGACAAAAGGGTTAGAAGGTGAATGAAAATACCATGTGAAATTGTTCATAAACCATATGCAAACAGACTTTGCAAGTCACAGAAACAAAGTCATCATGCATAGTATCATGCGTTTCTTAATACACTATCATTGGTGGATTAAATATGGGGATAACTATTGAATTGTTGGGTTAAGTATAAACATGACAAAGAAGGTCAAGTGCCAATGGATGGTGAAACCTTAGCATGATCCAAGGTGCAAGTAAAAGAAGGTTGATGAAATTAAAAACATGAAGATGATTACTTGTGTTATTAGCCAAACTCCTTCCCTTAAATTCAACTAAGGACAGATTTGAGCTCAACATGCATTGGACAGTTCATCAAAATGAATATGGGGTAGGGTGTGAGTGGTGCAATTGTTTTAAAACTATGTCCTTAAAGCCAATTGACCTTTTACAAAAATTATTTAAACAAGAGAACAACATGAACTAGAGATGGAAAAAGTTTACATGCCATTCCCATTTTTTGTTGAAAAGAAATGCAAAAGTTGTACCTTGCACAACATAAAGGTTACATTCCATGTTGAAAGTAACTTGGTTTTATCTCATTCTAAGCAATAAATTTGAATGTTGATGCATCTTGAAGCAAAAACTCATTGATCAAAGATGATATTAATGATTGAAAATCAATTGAGACACCAAATTTGGTATATCATCAAAGGGGTGATAAACATGGCTAGGGGAACAATATTAATTAATAAACTTGATAAAAACAATGCAACACATTTGTGAAATTACATAGGCGAAACAACTTATTATTTTTTAAATAGTTAGGTATTCAAATGTTAAAGAGAGCAAAGGATTCAACTTTTGAAATTTTGTCATCAACAACAGATGAAAATAAACAAGAAAGGAAGTTGGAGACTAAAAATCAAAAGGCCTTGAAATGAATCAAAGTCTCACTTTGATGTGTACCCATGGCTAATGGAATGACAATGATATATTCAAGTTGCAATTATGATGATTATACCATATCAAAATTACTATAACATAAAACAAAGGATAAGTTGAACAATTTCACTTCATGCAACACACAATCCTTGAAACAAATGCCCCTCCACGTCAAGTTGATTGTGTTTGGCCCATTTGCAAAATGGCCCAAACATGAAAAAAGTCAAATTTGCATGAGATGTCATGGACAACTATTTCACAACCATTTTTTCAAGGAAAAATTCAAATTGGTGAAGGCAAAATTACATTAAAAATGAATCACAAAGTTGGTCGATGGATAAATTTAACAAATATCCTACCATGATTGTAAGATAAGCTTCCAAAAGGTTTAAGCTCAATGAAATAATGGGTTCTTCCAAGTATGTGCATAACACAATGGGCATTATATCCTTATGTGATGTAAACTCAAAGCTAAAATACTCATCACTAGAAACCACTAAGAGAATTTTCAAGGTAAAACATTCATGCAAATGTTTAAAAACCACATTTTAAAAACCACTAATTAATCAATGAAACATTAATTGAATGCCACTTTAAACAATCCAAAAGACAATTCAAGATTTTGGTTGGGGTCAAAACTATCCACAAAGGTTCGTGCAAAGCACATGTAGATCATGACAAAAGGAATGGATAGGTCACTATCAAAAAACTTGAAGCAACAATGAAGTGAGGTTGGTACAATGGTGGATTTGCAAAAAAGAATAAATTTCCTATTGCCCCCTTTGTACATTATGCTTCTAAATGTGAAGAAACAAGTCAAATTGCTTCAACTATGAAAGGTGATATTGTATTTTAAAAAAGTTGTCTTCTTTCACAAAAAAATCCTCTTGTCTTGTGAATGTCATAATGATATCAAACTTGATTTATACATGTGAAAATGTATTGATTTTAGAGTTGCCACAACCTTAACTTTGACTTTTAATGACTCTTAGAAATGATAAGGAAATGCCTTTGTTGGAATGAAAGGAAGATAAAGTGGTAATATAAGGGATTGGGTTGAGTGAAAATCCTAAACATGGCAAAGGCCAAGGAAAGTGAAACATTCGTACAAATAACAAATGTTGAAGAGTCAAAAGGAAGTACTCCCAACATGAATTGGAACACTTCGTGAATTGAGGTTCCTTGGGATTTGTTAATTTTTAAAGCAAAATTTGATGATTCAAATATCAACCAAATGGAAAAATCTTTAGTTTATTTAAAATAACTCAAAGAGTTACAAGAAAAAGTTATTTCATTTCCAAAAAAAATTGTTTCCTTGCCAATATAGTCATTTGAATATTTGGTGCATAAAAAATGTCCCAATGTGTTTCATGCATTCATGTATTGTAATTTGAAGGGACAAGTGCCAAATCAAAGAGCGTAACATGGCCTTGGAAAGATTTTGACATGAGTTACAAGAAAATGGCTTCACATGTATTTTGTTGCATTCTTAGGAGTTAAATGAACCCCCCATGTCATGGGACACTTTGGCTTCTTGATTTTGATAAAATATTTTGGGGATTTGGGGAATTTTGTCATTTTGATGTTGTCACCACTAGGACATGCAAATTATAAATTAAAAAATAGTGCCTTCAAACCATGGTTGAATTTGTGTGAACTTATCTTGGGTTGACCAATTTTGGCCCTAACTACATTGAAGGGCCTCTTCAAGTCTATTTTGTGTAGTTGACATGAATAAGATATCCATGAAGTGCATAAAATTGTCCTAATCATCCTAAAGTTCTCATTGTTGAAGATTATGATGTAGATGAGACATAGTTAATAGTGTTAGAGATATTAGAAACAATCTGGTAGAAACTATGTGATAGATTAGTGTTGCAAGTAATCAAAGACATAGGTGGATTTG